>ERZ1034361.42-NODE-42-length-91815-cov-12.560793_pt1 | contig 91815 bp, 89 predicted proteins | sample MGYA00520617_ERZ1034361 | MGnify/ENA primary metagenome ERZ1034361 (study PRJEB33736, sample SAMEA104284507) | Azolla filiculoides | biome: Urban; feature: Water surface; material: Ditch water | place: Netherlands | collected 2015-10-28 | depth 0-0.1 m ... | reverse complement strand
TTAAAACTATATCTTTAGATGATATAAATGGTTATTTTAGTCATGTTAATAATTGCTATATCTAATAGAATTGAAATAACTATATATTGTCATCCTTAAATTCGATTTTGTTGGTAACGAGAAAATGATAAAAATGTCTATTTGAAAAAATCAAAGGAACTTCATAAGGAAGTATATCAGACAATACAACCCGCTCTTTTTTGTAGCGTAATCTTATTTTTTTATGGGACATTTTTCCACACCTTAACTATTTCTTGTATTTCATTGATAGAAAAGTGATGAAATCTCTTTTGATTCCAACCGCTTTGAAAAGTCATTGTTAATAATCTCTTTTTTACACGTTCAGACAATATTGATGTTTCATTAATTTTGTCTCTTAAAAATCATCTAGCTCAGCTAAACACAATGAATCTGTTAATAGATTATTGGTAAAATAAATACCAATTAACGCATTATCCTTATTATTAGATAAACGAGTATTGCCTGTGAGAAATCTTAATCTATCAATAAGTAATTTTCTGGCGACTTTTTCAGTGGGGTTTTGTTTTGTATATTCATCAAAAGAAAGTTCTATCCTTTTTTCATATAAATCCATTTTATTACTACTTATTTGAATTTTAATTTTTTTTGATTCGATTAAAAACTTATAACCTAAATATTCAAAATTTTTATTTGATGGAGTCATTAAATTAATTGTCTTTGTTTTTTTTATATTCTCATTTAATGACAAATCCAGTCTGCCTGCTTCTTCACGAATTTTATCTAAAAATTTCAAGGGTTCTGAATTTGGTTTAGGCGCGTAAATTACTACAATATCACCAACATAACGTGCATAAAAGATAATATCTGGGTGTTTTTTTATAGCTTCATCAAATTCACGCAGGTAGAGTTCAGATAAGTATGCACTAATACCTATACCACGAGGAATGCCAGTAGTTGTTCCAGATAAATTATTATATTCGCTAATAATATCGTGTATTATTTTCTTTGAAGACGGCATTAGCAAGCTATCTTTGTTTATTTTTTTAAGCAATTTGTCCTGAGAAATGCTCTCATAAAATTCTTTAATATCAGTCCGAATAATATATTTTGGAAAGCTGTTATTCAATACTCCCCGCAACTGGCAAATAATATTATATCTATTGCTTTGCTGAACCTTATAAAGTTTTTTAAGTGTATATTGAATTTGCTTAATAACGAAATAAGCGCATATATTGCTTTTTTCAATACTATAAGACGCTTTATTATCTTGTGTAGCTTCTGTTTTAATTATGTTAATGCAATATTCGCCTTTATTAATTTTTTCACATAGCTTTTCTAATTCATAAATAAGTAGCTTTTCTTTTTGTTCTTTTAGTTTATTTTTTTTGGAGTTTAATTGTGATTTTTTATGCTCGTATTCTTCCGTTGAAAGCTGGTCTTTTTCTTTATTTAAAATTTTAAATTCAGTAGCGCAGTTTTTTAATTCTTTAGTTAAGCTTTCAATTTCTGGGTAATATCGACCTTCAAGATAATAACCCTTACGATTTTCGTAATCAAAGATTTTCCTGAAATTAGAAATTGTAAAAGATTGATTAAGCATTTTAATCTTGTCCAAGGCGTGAATGTTGTGTGAAAAAGCGTCTTTTTTTGTTTGCCCATCCTACCTGACTTTCATAGTTTGATGATTAAGAATGGATTGGTAAGTTCGGTGGTGTATTATAGCTTTATTTTTGCCCGTAACGGTCTATCCGTCCAATCCGTTGCTCAATCCGCATTGGATTCCAAGGCAAATCATAGTTAATTAAATAATCACAAAATTGAAAATCAAGCCCTTCACAACCCACTTCAGACGATAGCAATAAATCAATCGCGTTATGGTCTTCACGCGGTAAAGCAAAACGGCGGCGTAAATTAGCCCGTTCTTCGTGGTCAACTTCACCATGTATCAAACCAAAGCGCACCCCGTCTTGAGGCATATTGTTGACTAGATGGCGCAAAGTATGGCGAAAACTGGAAAACAACAAGATTTTGTTATTCGGTTGTTGCTGTTTATCTGCGACCAAGGCTAACAACCGTGCTATTTTTGGGTCATCAGGTGGCAACTTTTCAGCTAAAGTAATGACTTCCTGAATGTCTTGTTTAATGTTTTCGGGAACATCTAACGTTAAATCGTCTTCATCATCGTTAAGCTCAGCCATTTGCAAATCGTTGAGCTTGCGTTCCAGCATGTTTTTCAATAACGGGGCGAGTCCATGTAAGCAACTGGCAGCTTGGCGGCGAATGGTACTCAGCATAAATTTAACGTTTTGCTCACCGTGACTGTAAGCGTAAATTTTTGCCATGATGTTTAATAAGCCATCATGCAGGTGACGTTGTGCTGGGGTAAAGTCAACTTCAATGGTTTGCGGTTTACGTTGGGTGAAATTACCAATATCACGGCGACGGGTACGGTTAATCAATGAACCAAACGTATAAAAAGACTCAATGCTGCGAACCAATTTAACGCGCTCAGTTTCTGTGATGCTTTGGGTATTCAGCATGATTTGAGTCGCTTGAAAATCAGGGTCATTCTTTAAAAAAAGCCTTCCCCAATCGGTATTGGCAGCAGCTTCTAATGCGTCTAAGGCTTGGTTTTGCCAATTTTCCGGTTTGCTTCGGCAGTGGAAAATTGCCTTATTCAGATGTGGATTGGGTTCTGCCATTGATTTAAAACTGGCTTTATCAATGATAAGGTCTGGACGTAACAAATTGAGTAGTGTGTATAAGTCATTTTCGCCTAATTGAATCGGTGTTGCTGATAGAAAAATCACGGCTTGCGCCTGTTCACATAATAAAGAAACACCACGATGCAACCATGTGTCGCTGTTGCGTAAATGATGGGCTTCGTCAACAATAATGAGGTCAAATTTGGGCGGCGGGTCTAATGCCAGTAAGCCTTTAGGTTTTGTGCTTTCGACTAAATCACTGTTAAACAATGAAAACGGCAAAATGGCATAACTGTTTTTTCTAGGCCATTTCCCTTCTAAATCGGTTTCATGCAAACAAAAACGTAATTTAGCACCGTCAAGCTCATCAAAATCCTCATCAAAACGTTTCATTTCATTACGCCATTTATGTTCTGACACTAAAGCTTTAGGGCAAATAATCAACACTGAACGAATATCCATCCGTGCCTTGAGTTCTTTTAAAATCAAACCCGATTCAATCGTTTTCCCCACCCCCACTTCATCAGCGATTAACAAGCGTGGTCTATCCGCACGAATCAGTTTTAGGACTGGGCGATATTGGTAAGGAACAAATTGAATGCGCCCAGAATTTAACGAATAAATGCGAGAACTGGAGGGTGTTTGTAATTGCAATGCGGTGATACAGGCTTTTAGGGCGTTGGCAGTTAAACTACTGCGTTCATTTGGTTGGCTAGTAACGCTAATAAGTTGGCTTTGATAGTAAATGACGCTGGTGTTATCAACAAAAACTTTATAGCGTATTTCAGTATGTGGTGAAGTTAAAACTTCAATAACAGGAAATTGCTTGTTTGGATTGGATTTTAAAGCGACAAATTGCCCGATTTGAAAAGATGACATGATAATAGAACACCAAGCAGATTAAGAGCCACTGAGTTTAAACTATAAGTTTGCAAAAAGTGAAATGTCATCAATCTTGGTAGCTGTTTGCTGGCTAAGTGCCAAGGCAGTAGCACGGGCAAAAGCAGCAAACACCGCATTATTTACAGCAACCACTCAACAGATTAGTACAGGCACGGTGTATCTCAGTGAGCAAAAATCCGCTTTAAGCATTTACCCAAAGCGGGAAAAATAAAATCAGAATTAAGACAAAACGCAGTTTTAAGCTTGCCTGAACCGGAAGCCGTCTGAAAAAAGTAGTTTACTAGAGTGTCTTTGTAATTTTAGTCATTTGAATCGGGTGGATACGGTTGTAACTTTTACAAAAAAATTTAAAGACGACCAGTTGTCTTAGAAAATTTTGTGTTATTTTTTATAAAAACTAGCAAATAATGTTTATAAAAAATAACTCAGTGAAGTGGTTTTTATGTTAGTTGATTCACGTTAGAATTAAACATTGTTAATTTCAGACCTGAAAAATTTGTGTTGGGTTTTATCTGTTTCATATCGAGTAAAAAATAATGACTTCAAAATATTTTAATCCTTACACCGATTTTGGTTTTAAAAAGCTGTTTGGCGAAGAAGCCAGTAAAGATTTGTTGCAGGATTTTCTAAACCAGTTATTACCGCCGCATCATCAAATTGCCGAATTAAGTTTTAAAAATCCTGAAAAAATAGCCAGCACGCCCAAAGAGCGCAAAGCGATTTATGATATTTATTGCAAAACCGCAAAAGGCGAGCAATTTATTGTGGAAATGCAAAAAGCTAAGGTGAATTTTTTTAAAGACCGCGCGTTATTTTATTCAGCATTTCCGATTAAAGAACAAGCGAAAAAAGGCGTGTGGAATTTTGAATTAAAACCGGTTTATTTTATTGCGATTTTAAATTTTCAATACGATGAAAAAGAAGAAATGCAGAAATTCTTGCGGGCGGTTTGTTTAAAAGATCAAGACGGTGAAATTTTTTATGACAAATTGCATTTTAAATTTTTGCAAATGCCCTTGTTTACCAAGCAAGAACATGAATTAGAAACGCATTTTGATAAATGGGTTTATTTTTTGAAAAACTTGGAAAATTTTGACCATATTCCTGCGATTTTAAATGAGCCGATTTTTCAGAAAGGATTTGAAATCGCGGAACTTTCGCATTTAACCGCTCGACAATATGATGCGTATTTAAAAAGTTTGGTGGAATATTCGGAAGTTCAAAATGTGAACGATACCGCTTTTGGAGATGGCGAGAAAATAGGGATTGAAAAAGGAGAAAAGATAGGGATTGCAAAAGTTGCAAAATCTTTGAAAGAAAAAAATTTAGCCATTGATTTTATTATGGAAACAACTGGTTTAAGTGAGGCGGAAATTGTAAAATTGTAAAATCATCTGAATCAGGATTTTCAGAATTCACAAGATTTTCAGGATTATCTTGTTAATCCTAAAATTCTGTAAATCTTGATTTAGACATTTTGAGGAGAATTGATAATGATTGATAATGAATAACAGGTTAAATTGAATCCCCAGACCTTCCACGTTTTTAAAACCTGTCAGGTTTTTGTTTCTGATGATGTTGTTCCTTTTCTGCACAACCGCCTTTGCCACACCGACTACGCCCACCAGCGATTTTATCAAACTCTAGTTTAAAAGATGATGGTAGTTATGATTGAACGATTAAAAAAAACACAGGGTTCAGGTTTGTTTATAACAGTTCTTCTACCTCTTCTCATTCTATTTTCGGGACTCAGCATAACTTTCCAGCTTTGGTCTCTTTTGCGTACTGATGCCAGTCATAACTTACAAATGGAGTTTAACGACCATGCCAGCGCAATAGAAACGCAAATAACAGCGCGTTTAAAAGTCTATTCGCAGCTTTTGTACAGCACCAGAGGCTTGTTTTTTGCTTCAAAATCCGTACGGCGCAATGAATTCAAGACTTTTGTCACGACACTTGAAATACAGAAACTTTATCCGGGTATTCAGGGAGTCGGCTTCGCGTTGCTGATTCCCGCTGCTGAAAAACAAAAACATCTTGCTGCTATTCGCAGCGAAGGTTTTCCAAACTACACCATTAAGCCGGAAGGGGAAAGAGAGCTTTTATATACTTCCATTATTTATATAGAACCCTTTGAAAAACGCAATTTGCGCGTCATGGGTTATGATATGTACAGCGAAGAGACACGGCGCAGTGCTATGAACAAAGCGTGGGAGAGCAATGAAACAGTGATGTCGGGGCGGGTGAAACTGGTGCAGGAGACCAGTCAAGATGTGCAAATGGGTTTTTTGCTATATTTACCGGTTTATCATCACAACATGGATACTAGCTCACTAGAAAAACGCCATTCCAATCTATTGGGTTGGGTTTATAGCCCGTTTAGAGCTAAGGATTTTGTGCATGGCATTTTCAATAAGCTTGACGATCTTAACTTTGAAATCTATGACGGAGAAACAAGCGCATCTAATTCAGCCCTGTTTTTGGGCGTTTCAAAAGCTCTGAAACGGCCGCTATTCAATACAGTGAAAAAGATTGAATTTGGCCAACATCAATGGACTGTCAATATTCATTCGCAACCCAAATTTGAGGCAAAACTTGATTTAGACCGTGCGAATTTTATTGCTGCATTGGGAATAATGAGCAGTATTTTATTGAGCTTTATTACTTTTCTGTTGGGCAGTGGGCGCGACCGGGCTTGGCGTTTAGCCACAGAAATGAATGCCGCCTTTAGAAAAACTGAAGAGCGATTTAAAACACTTTTCACCCACGCCCCTGTCGGCATTGCAATCATTGATTCGCTGACTGGGCAAATCTATAACATCAACCAAAAATATGCCGATATTGTGGGTTTAACCCTTGCGGAGCTGCAAGCGACTACCTTGATAAAAATGACCCACCCCGATGATCTTCACACTAAGCAAGAGAATATAGCCTTAATGAATGCGGGTAAAATCGACAATTTTATAATGCAAAAACGCTATATCCACAAGAATGGTGAAATTGTTTGGGTTCAGCTAACCGTTGCCAGACTACACTTTACAGAACGCGGTAATCCTTGCCACCATTGTATTGCTGAAGATATTACGGTGCGCAAACAGTTAGAAAAAACACTAGCAGAATCACAGACACTGCTGCGGACTATTATAGATACCGTACCTGTGCGGATTTTCTGGAAAGACAACAACTTGTGCTATCTCGGCAGCAATAACGCTTTTGCCAGCGATGCAGGAATGTCGCATCCTGATGAATTGATTGGCAAAGACGACTATCAGATGGCATGGGCGAATGATGCGGATTATTATCGTGCCGATGACCGTGCTGTGCTGGAGTCTGGTCTTGCCAAACTTTCGTATGATGAGCGTTTAACCAGCCCGATTGGTGAAACTATATGGATTCGGACATCCAAAGCTCCGTTTATTAATCAGAATAATGAAGTGATTGGCGTAGTGGGGGTTTATGAGGATATTACGGTACGCAAACGCATAGAAGATGAAGTGCGCACTTTATCGATTGTCATTGAGCAAAGTCCTGTTTCAATCGTGATTACGGATTTTCGGGCTAACATAACTTATGTAAACCCCAAATTTATCGAATCATCGGGTTATAGCTTTGGAGAGGCGGTAGGGAAAAACCCGCGTTTATTACAGTCTGGTTTAACCACCAAAGAAACATATCAGCAATTATGGAACAGCCTCACTCAGGGAAATCCCTGGCACGGTGAGTTAATTAACCAGCGGAAAAATGGCGCACTTTATTGGGAAGAGGCTCATATTTCCCCTGTAAGGGATTTGTCGGGTGTGATAACGCATTATGTCGCAGCGAAGACTGATATTACTTTGCGCATCAAAGCCGAAGAGTTAATTCAACAATTAGCCTTTTATGACCCCCCTAACGGGCTTACCTAATCGGCGCAAGTTATCGGACAGGCTTAGTTATTCAATTCAATTGAGCAAGAGGGAAAGCAAATGTTTTGCGGTGTGCATGATGGATTTGGATAAATTCAAAGCGGTGAACGATAAGTTTGGACATGCAGCGGGCGATGACTTGCTCAAACAAGTTGCGGCACGGATTACAGCGCGGCTGCGTGATAGCGATATGATAGCGCGGCTAGGTGGCGATGAATTCGTGATTGTTCTGGAAAATATCATCGTTCCTGAAGGCGCGGCGGAAGTCGCCTTAAAAGTGATTGCTGATTTAACCGTGCCGTTTGAATTGTCCGAAAGCCATATTGTGCAGATTGGCGCAAGCGTAGGAATTTCTTTTTATCCCGAACACGGAGTCACATCTGAAACACTGCTAGATAATGCAGATACCGCACTTTACCAAGCGAAAAACAATGGGCGAGGATGTTTTGCCTATTACCACGCTTTTTAGGAAATATTTTCACCGTGACTCTCAGAAACCACCATTCTTCCCTCTTGATTGACCCACTGCCATTAAGTTAAGAAAAAACTATTCTAAATCAAATGGATAAATTGTAGGTTGGGTTAGCTTATCAAGCGGTAGCGAGATAAGCGTAACCCAACATTCAGCATAAAATAAACACACTTTGTTGGGTTACGCTTTTTTGCTAAAGCAAAAAATGCTAACCCAACCTACAAATATATTATTGAAAAATAACGAATAAACTCTTAACTTAATGGCAGTGTCTTGATTGACCACATTGATTTTTTGCGTGACGCTGTACGACAAACTCGCAAGGTTGGGTTAGCTTATCAAGCGGTAGCGAGATAAGCGTAACCCAACATTCAGCATAAAATAAACACACTTTGTTGGGTTACGCTTTTTTGCTAAAGCAAAAAATGCTAACCCAACCTACAAATATATTATTGAAAAATAACGAATAAACTCTTAACTTAATGGCAGCGTCTTGATTGACCACATTGATTTTTTGCGTGACGCTGTACGACAAACTCGCAAGGAAAAACGATTCCACATTGATCTATGGGTGTTTTTACCTGAACATATTCATTCTGTTTGGACGCTGCCACTGGATGATGACAACTATGCTAGACGCTGGCGACTTATCAAAAGTCATTTTTCACATCACGTTGCAAAAGCGCAGAATTTAACGCACAACGCCAAAGGTTCGGCACAACGTCCCTACGATAATGTGAAATTAGAAGCCGATACTCAAAATTATGCGACTAAATTGACGTTAAGCAGCGGTGGTTTGTGTACTTTTGCTGATTTTGATATGCAGTTTGTGAAAGATGGGATTCGAGATTCGATTATTCGTCATAATGAAACAGCTATCCAAAATGTCAGTTTGGTAGAAAAACTGCGAAATTTTTTGCATAAATAGCCATTATGACTGCCAGTTCTCAAAGGCATAGGTATCTACACATCTTGAAATCATAAAGTTATTTTATATCAATATGATACATTGATATGTAGGCTGGGTTAGCTGCTTTTTTCGATAGAAAAAAGAGCGTAACCCAGCAGTGGGTGTTTCAAAACGCTGAATGCTGGGTTACGATTATTTCGCTGTCGCTCAATAATCTAACCCAGCCTACAAATAATTCTTTATTATCAATAAATTTTAATAACATTGATGGTAAAAACTTGTGTAGATACCTATGCCTCAAAGGACTGGCAGTCATACCAACAAACCGAAAAATGGAATAAAAAACAATGACTTTAGAAAAAACATGCCTGTGCGGTTCAACACTAGACTATCAAAACTGCTGCGAACTCTATCACAGCGGCGCAAAAACACCGCAAACTGCTGAAATCCTTATGCGCTCGCGCTTTACCGCCTACGCCATGCGCAATGGTGAATATTTACAAACCACATGGGACGCAAGCAATCGCCCAGAAACCATTGACTTTTCTAAAGATACTGCCGAATGGTATCAACTGGAAATTGTGAATTTAAAAAAAGGCGGGATAACTGACGAGCGCGGAATTGTAGAATTTAAAGCCTATTATCGGCTTGACGGCGAAGAATTGGTGATGAATGAAATCAGCCGCTTTAAGAAAAATGCAGGACGCTGGTTTTATTTAGACGGTGTCATAAAATCGGTTAGCAAAGTGAATTTAACCAGCAATCAAGGGAAAAATGCACTTTGTTCGTGTGGCAGCGGCAAAAAATTTAAACGCTGTTGCGGTAAATAAACAACTTTGCAGCTGCTAGTTTAAAACAGCTCCAATAGATTCAGGAGAGACTTTAGCAGGCTGCAAAAACACCACAATGGTTTTGCCTTGGGTACGAATCATATTTTTATTTTTCAAATCTTTTAAAATTCTGCCCGCAACCTCGCGTGAACACCCCACAATTCGGCTTAATTCTTGGCGAGTAATTTTAATCTGCATTCCTTCTGGGTGAATCGTTGCATCCGGTTCATTGCATAAATCCATCAAGGTTCGTGCAATGCGCCCTTCTGTATCCATAAAAGCCAAATCGCGAAAGTTACGGCTAGTCATCAACAAACGCAACGAAATTTGTTTGTCGATTAAAAACAAAATATCAAAAGCAAAATCAGATAATTCGTTTTTTAACACCTGCTTCAGCCGAATATAAGATATTTCGGCTATTTTAGTTTGACAACGGGTTTTTATATTGACTTCAACAGCATCAGCTTTATTAAAAACGCCCACTTCACCAATAAAATCGCCTTTGTTTAAATACGCATAAATCAATTCGCGCCCGTCTTCTTCATCTTCAGTTCCAACTGAAACCGAACCTTCTAAAATAAAAAACAGAATATTATTGCTTTTGCCTGCGTGCAAAATGGTGCTTTTTGCAGGATAGGTTTTTACATGGCAATATTCCAGTAAATGGTCAAGGGCTTGCTGATACTTGGAAACTTGAGATAAGGCAATCATAAAAAACAAATAGTCCTGTCGCTCTAAGAAAGTTAATGAAGTTTATGTGGTATTGGGGACGATGCCACTCTGTTAATCTAGTTCAATAATCGCTGCAAAATATACACTAAAATTTGTTATATCTGTAGCAAATCCATCAATTTGAATTTGCATTCAAACCAATCTTCGCCACAAAAATCTAAACCGGCTTTTACAGCGATGTCGTTTAGCGATAAATAATATATTTTCCAAGGAGTAGAAAAAAGCCTTGCTATTTCTTATCGAACTAGCAAGGCTTAAAGCTTTATAGCGTTGTTAATTTTACAATTATGCGAAATTGTCTGTCACTGCACCTTTTGACGCTGAGCTAACTAATTTTGCATATTTTGCCAAAACACCGCGTGTGTAGCGAGGTTTTGGTTGTTGCCATGATTCAAAACGTTTTGCAATTTCTGCATCTGACACATGCAAAGTCAACTGATTGGTTTCAGCATCAATCGTAATTTGATCGCCATCTGCAACAATGGCTAATGCGCCACCTGTGTAAGCTTCTGGGCTGATATGTCCCACTACAAAACCGTGTGTGCCGCCTGAAAAACGCCCGTCAGTAATTAGTGCCACTTCTTTGCCTAAGCCTTTTCCCATAATTGCCGAGGTTGGCGAGAGCATTTCGCGCATTCCAGGGCCTCCTTGAGGGCCTTCGTAGCGAATCACAATCACATCGCCTTTGACAATTGCGCCGTTCAAAATGCTTTGTAACGCTTGTTCTTCAGCATCAAATACTTTTGCCGTGCCAGTGAAAACTAAGCCTTCTTTGCCAGTGATTTTTGCTACCGCGCCTTCAGATGCTAAATTGCCATATAAAACCACCAAATGACTGTCTTTTTTAATCGGATTATCTAAGGAATGAATAATATCTTGTTCAACAGGATAAGGTTTCACATCTGCCAGATTTTCCGCCAACGTTTTGCCAGTCACGGTTAAACAATCACCATGCAGCAAACCTTTGTCTAACAAAATTTTCATCAAAGGTTGAATCCCGCCGATTGCAACCAATTCTGACATTTGATATTTACCGCTGGGTTTTAAATCCGCTAACATCGGCACACGCTGACCGATGCGAGTGAAATCATCCAAACTTAAATCAACGTTTGCGGCATTTGCCATTGCCAATAAATGTAATACAGCATTGGTTGAGCCGCCTAAAGCAATTACCACCGTAATCGCATTTTCAAACGCGGCTTTGGTCATAATATCGCTCGGTTTAATATCGCGTTTTAGCAATTCTAAAACCGCCGCGCCCGCGCGTTCACAATCAAGGCGTTTATCTTCAGAAATGGCATTTTGCGCTGAACTATTTGGCAAACTCATGCCTAATGCTTCAATAGCGGAAGCCATCGTGTTTGCTGTGTACATGCCACCGCAAGAACCCGCGCCCGGAATCGCTTTTGCTTCGATTTGCGCTAATTCTTCATCATCAATTTTATTATTGGCGCGTGCACCAACCGCTTCAAAGACTGAAACTACGTCTAATTTTTTGTCGTTATGGCAACCGGGCATAATGGTGCCGCCGTAAACGAAAATCGCTGGACGGTTCAATCGCGAAATGCCAATCATGCAGCCGGGCATATTTTTATCGCAACCACCGATCGCAACTACGCCGTCAAAGCCTTGACAACCGACTACGGTTTCAATGGAATCGGCAATCACTTCGCGCGAGACTAAGGAATATTTCATTCCTTCTGTCCCCATAGAAATGCCGTCAGAAATAGTAATGGTGTTGAAAATCACCGCTTTGCCATTCGCTTGATCCACGCCTTTTGCGGCATCATCAGCCAAGCGATTGATGTGCATATTACACGGCGTGACCATGCTCCATGTGGATGCAATACCGATTTGCGGCTTTTTAAAGTCTTCCATTTTAAAACCAACCGCATGTAGCATGGCACGGCTGGGCGCACGTTCCATGCCATCAACTACTAATGAGGAAAAAGTGCGGGTTGATTTGTCACCTGAATTAGCCATTTTTTAGTTTTCCTTTATTTGTATGCGAAATAAAAATAGGTTTTATTTCAACTATTTAGATGTATGACGTGAGAATATTAAAAAGAGTCCCAATTATGGGCTTTACGTCGCCAGCTGAGTTTTGGTAACACAAACCCTAAGATTACGCCAAATAACGACAGTAAACCGCCGTACATAAACCAATCTTGATTTGCGTTAGTTTCTAAGGTCTTTTTTTCCAATTTGAGCTGTTCAAACTCTTTATTCACTCGGATAAAGTCTTCTTGTAAGGTGTCGCGTTGTTTTTTGACTTCAACGGCATTCGCTGAAATACTGCGAAGTTGATTTAATTCCGCCGTTAATTTATCGCGCTCTTGTGTTAAAGCTTCGGTAATTGCCGTTGCGCCGCGTTTTTTAATCGTAGCTAACTCCAATCCCATTGCACTGTTTTCTTGTTTCAGCTTCGCCAGCTCTTGATTTGCTTGCTCTAAATACCATTTGCTGGCAGGTTGTGGCAGCAAATAGCTGCTCAAAATGAAGCCTATTTGCCCATCTGCTAAACGCACTTTTGCATATTCAGCACTTCTTTTTTTTGACAGCAATGTTAATGGCGTGCCACTCGTAATAGTGGTTAGCACCGGACTGTTATTTTCGTCGGCAACTTTAACAGTAAATGTCATATAATCAGTCACATAGACAGTTTTAGCATTCACAAGTCCGCTAACCATTAACAATAATAGGAATGTAAGCGTTATTTTTGTGTTCACGAGTGCCTCATTTATTAAGTTATGGGTGAATGTTTGGGTGGTTAATGACAAATTAAAAATTCGAGTAAGGCTTTTTGCACATGCAGACGATTTTCAGCTTCTGCAAATACCACACTTTGCGAGCCATCAATCACTTCAGCACTGACTTCTTCACCGCGATGTGCTGGTAAACAGTGCATAAACAAAGCTTCAGGATTTGCCTGACTCATTACTGATTGATTTACTTGATAGTTTTTAAAATCATGTTCACGCTGCTGCTGCTCTTGTTCTTCGCCCATGCTGACCCAGACATCAGTTGTCACCAAATCCGCATTTTTTGCAGCTTCCTGCGGCGTTGCAAACATTTGCACATGTTTTCCAGCCGATGCCACTAATTCTGCATCCGGCTCATATCCTTTAGGACAGGCAATATTCAAAGTAAAATCCAAACACATTGCCGCATCAATATAAGAATGACACATATTATTGCCCGCGCCTATCCATGTTACGGTTTTTCCAGCAATATCGCCACGCAACTCAAAAAAAGTCTGCATATCAGCCAATACTTGGCAAGGATGCGAATAATCAGTTAAGCCGTTAATTACCGGTACTTTTGAATGCTGTGCAATTGTTGTCACGGTTTCATGCGCGTAAGTTCTGAGCATAATGCAATCAACCATGCTAGAGATGACTTTCGCGCTATCAGCAAGCGGCTCGCCACGTCCTAATTGCGTGTCTCTAGGCGATAAAAATAATGCTGTGCCGCCAAAATGTGCCATGCCTGCTTCAAAAGAAATTCGCGTACGAGTGGATGATTTTTCAAAAATCATCGCTAATACTTTGCCTTTTAACGGTTGATAATCAGGGTCGCGATATTTTTTAAGCTCGATAGCACGGCTAATCACTGCACGCAATTCATTGCTGGATAAATCATGCAGACTAATAAAATGTCTGGGTTGTTTCATATTGATTACATCGGTTGTGTATGTTCTTGAATCAAAGTTGATAACGTTTTTACCAAAAACTCGATTTGTTTATTTTTAATCACTAACGGAGGCAACAAACGAATCACTTTTTCATTCGTCACGTTAATTAATAAGCCTTGCTGTTGGGCTGCGGTCACTAAAGCTGCGCAAGGTTCGCTTAGTTCAATCCCTATCATTAAACCTTTGTTGCGAATATCAATAACTTGCGCATTGCCTTGTAGTTTTTCCCGAAACGCATTCGCTATTTTTTGCCCTTTCTTTTCCGCTTGCGCAATTAAATCGTCCTGCTCCAAGGTTTTTAAGACAGCTAATGCAGCACTGCATACTAAAGGATTGCCGCCAAAGGTTGAACCGTGCATTCCTGCCGTGAATAAAGTTGCCGCCTGCCCACTTGCCAAACATGCGCCAATTGGCACTCCATTGCCCAAAGCTTTCGCTAAAGTACACACATCAGGCAAAATGCCATTGTGTTGAAATGCTAAAAATTTTCCAGTCCGTCCAATTCCGGTTTGAATTTCATCCAACATCATCAAAAGTGAATGTTCATCGCAAAGGGCGCGAATTTTATTCAAATAATCATCGGCAGGAATATTAACTCCGCCTTCACCTTGCACTGGCTCAACTAAAATCGCCACACAGTTTTTGTGTTTAGCAATCGCTTCTTCTATCGCAGCAATATCATTAAATGGCACACGAATAAAACCCGTCACCAGCGGCGCAAAACCTTTTTGTACTTTTGGATTACCAGTTGCACTCAAAGTTGCCAAAGTCCGCCCATGAAAGCTTTTTTCCATCACAATAATTTCAGGTTTAGTGATGCCTTTTTGATGTCCGTAGCAACGCGCCAATTTAATGGCCGCTTCATTCGCTTCTGCACCTGAATTTGAAAAGAATACATTTTCCATGCCAGATTTTGCGGTTAACGCATCAGCAAGTTGCTCTTGCGCTGCCACTTGATATAAATTTGAAGTGTGGATTAACGTTTTACTTTGTTTGGAAATCGCTTTATGGACAGCCGGATGCGCGTGACCTAAATTACAAACTGCAATACCTGAAAGCGCATCAAGATAGCGTTTACCTTGGTCATCCCAAAGCCACGCACCTTTGCCGTGCGTAAAAGTGACAGGTAAACGTCCGTAAGTGGGCATAATATGGCTAGTCATGGTGTTTTGCCTACGATAAGAAACAAAAAAGGTAGCGTTTGGCTACCTGCTAAAAAAATTCTCAATTATAATTTTCTAAAAAGCCCCTAGCAACTATTGTTTTCATGGAAAGGCTTTTTTTATGGTGCTAATCTTGATAGTATTAGTAGGTCTTTATTTTTATGAGAGTTATTTTGATGGATGTTATAGAACGAATTAAAGAACAACTTGAAAACAATCCGGTGATTTTGTACATGAAAGGTACGCCAGATTTTCCTCAGTGTGGATTTTCTAATCAAGCAGTACAAGTGTTACAAGCTTGTGAAGCAGACTTTGCAGCGGTCAATATTTTTGAAGATTTAGAACTTCGTGATGCGTTGAAAAGTTATTCTAACTGGCCTACTTATCCACAACTTTATATCAACGCGCAATTAATCGGTGGTTGCGATATTATTGTTGATTTGTATAAAAAGGGTGAGTTAGCGGCGATGCTTGCTGCTGTAAACAACACAGCTGAATAAGATTTTTTCCTCTCTTATAATTTTGATAGATTGTAAGAGAGGCGATTTCAATACAAATATCAAATTTCAGTCGAGAATTTTTGTTCTAATGATTCTAAAAGTTTCCAACGATTAACCATTAGACAAAACAAATGTGCTGTTTGCTCAGCATCATAAAGAGCTGAATGTGCTTTTTCATTATCCCATGCCAACCCAGCAGCTTGTGCAACTTTTGCTAAGACTGTTTGTCCATAAATTAAGCCACCCAAAGTCGCAGTATCAAAACTACTAAAAGGATGAAACGGACTTTTCTTGATTGTGGTTCTAGCAATCGCTGCGTTTAAAAAACTAATGTCAAAAGCCGGATTATGTCCAACTAAAATCGCGCGACTACATTGATTGCGTTTAATCGCCGCTTTAATAGGCGTGAAAAGTTTATTTAGTGCATCTTTCTCTTCTAAAGCAAATCGGAAAGGATGATAAGGATCAATGCCGTTAAACTTAAGTGCTGCCTCATCTAATTCGGAGTTTTTAAACGGAATGATATGGCTAGAATGACTTTCAGTAATTCCTAAGTATCCTTCGCTATCAGGCTCAACAATAACCGCTGCAATCTCTAATAAAGGATTTTTTTTTGCGTTAAACCCTGCTGTTTCAATATCAATAACAACAGGTAGATAGCCTCTAAAACGTTTACCTAAAGGATTGGGTTGAAATTCCATGAGCTTAAGATGACTTAGTTAAGACCTTGCAAGGTCGATGATGACTATAAGTTGCGATATGTTAACTTAAGTTTACTTTAGAACAAATACTATCCAATCAAAAGCAAAAACGGCTTTAATATACGAAAGCTATGCTGAAATAATAAACTTTGAAAGTTTTAACTTAACAACGAATGTCTTTAATAGTCGACATTGAAAACAAAGGAGAAAATCTCCGATACGACAAGCTCTTGAATAAAGAGATAATGGAGGCTGCGACCGGAATCGAACCGGTGTTTACGGCTTTGCAGGCCGCTGCATAACCATTTTGCTACGCAGCCCTAAGAGAGGCAATAAAAAAGCCGCGAATACGCGGCTTTTATTTAAATAATTGGAGCGGGAAACGAGATTCGAACTCGCGACCCCAACCTTGGCAAGGTTGTGCTCTACCACTGAGCTATTCCCGCGTTTCAATTTATTTGTACATTATAAACTAAAAAAAACAGATGTCAACATTTTTTTAAATTTTTTATTGTACATCGATTGATAATGCCCAACCTTTTTTACCTTTACAAGCACCTGATAAAACTTCAACATTAGCAAAAGCATTTTTCTTGCCTGCAAAATCTTGAAATTCTGTCACTTTCACTGGAGTTCCTTGAATGATGTGAGTACAAGATGATTCTTTAGGATCTTCTTCAGAGTCATCAAAAGCAGCCACAGAACCAGGAACAGAAACTAAACGAATTTTACCATTTGCATCAAAGCTGTTAGCTCCTTTTAAAACATAGCTTTGACCTATTGCTAAATCTTTAGCCGCAGGAGACGGCAAAACTTCTGGGTTTCCACCAGAACTCATTACAATTAGAAGTAAAACAACCACTGCGCCAATGCCACCGAAAAATACTTTAGGGTTAGATTGTTTTAACTCCATAACAGTTGTAACAATATTAGACGCTGTTTTTTTTGCATCATCTGCTGATTGGTTAGGATTTTCAGAATCACTCATTTAATTTTCCTCTTTAAAGCATAAAATTTAATTATTATTTTTTGGGTCGGTCAAACAATTACGACGCGGTTATATTTCAACACATTTTTTAATTGTGCGTAGAAATTTTACAACAACCGTTTGCTTAAGTTAGATAAAATCGTATCCTTTTTTTCGTACTACAGGTTTTTCTGGCTCTACAACAGTTTCTACTACACGTTTGCATTCAAACTGCCAGTAACCTAGCCCGACATTCTTTTTATCTTTGAGTATAATCAAAAATTCTTCTTGAGGCATGAATAGTTTCACCACATCGTCCTCTTTTAATAAAAAGGAATCGACAATGATAAACATTTTCTCATCAATTCCTTCTTTTACATTATATAGTAAAGCTTTTTGCGAGTTATCACTTTGTTCAGTTTCTGAGATAGAGTAACTCACCGCGTAAACTAATGGGGCAATCACTTGTACTTCAAAATCTAGCCGAGCATTCTTTTGTTTCGGCATAATTATTTTGTTGACTACTCCTAAAGCACGTTTGTTTTGTGGTGCATCAACTTTTCTAAAGCTAACTAAACTACCTATAGAAATAACACCTTCTTTATTAAATCTGCAAGATAAAGCTCTTTCAGAAGAGGATTGTGCTAAATATTCTAATTCCGAAGCCTCATTTCCGTCTGTTGAAGTTTGTAGCTCATGGGTTATTTCTAAACCAATAGAAAAGTATCTATCTAAGCGATCTGCAAAATAAGGCATCCCGTGCAGTTCAGTTCCTAACCATCTTTGCTCAAGATAATCAATGAGTTCTGAAGGTAATCTGTCGGTTGCATTTTTGGGGAGATTGATAGCGCTAAACCGTGCATCTTTGTCACTTACCATAAGCATATAGGTAAGTTTTTCACATTGATTAATCGCTTTATATAACTCAGAAAAATTAAGATACAACTTTCCTGAGTCTGTTTCTTTTTCTGTACGCTCAAATGCTGGCGGTGCATCTTCATCAACTAAAACCACACATTGAAGCATTTGTACCGTGATTGTTTTTTTTTCTAAGCGCACTAAGTAACAAAACTTAGCTAAAAAGCTATAGACTTGTTGCACTTCACGCTGCATGAGTCCGCCTGGTTCGGTCAAGCTTAATAACAGAATTTGCAAGTAACACTCTTCAGCAGTGCTGGTTCGGCTTGGTCTGTCTAAGTCTTCAGGAACTTTAGTTGTATCTTTTTTAAGATTGACGCTTAATTTATAAAGGGAATGTAAGTCTATCCAAACCCAATCAGGAATCGGCAAACACATCATATAATGTGTTACTACGATATTTCCTAAACCTCTGATAGTACGCTGAATTGCTAGCGCAATGTTTTTTCCTTGAAACCAGCCTGTACTACGTTTGGTTAATTCCCGCACTGTCATCCAGTAACCAATCGTAAACTCTTTTTCAATAGAAACTACAACTTCAAGGATTTTTTGCTCATTTTCACCTTTAGGAAAACCAGCTTTGGACAGGCGTGCACGCAAATAGTCTTCAATATCTAAAAAACTAGGTTTTAAAGTTTCTAAGGTGTCAAGTCGAAGCTGTACATCCATATCTGTTTTATTAAAGTCTTTAATAAAATCATGGAAGAGGCGAGTAGCTAACCCAGGATTAGCAACGGGCAAGTCTACAATCCACTGTTTCAAAACTTCTTCTTGATACAGCTTTAAGCGTTCTGCGTTTTTTTGTTGTGGCGGAATGACAAGAAAGAAAGAGTTTTTCACATGTTTCTCGTGATAAATAAGGTTAATACTATGTTAATCATTACTTGCAAGCTAACTTGAGACTGCGACCTGTCAAAATAAAATTAACATTCAATTTTAACTATTAGGCTATTCTAGCAGTTTTTAGCATGATAAGCATTTCTAAAACGACATCATAAGTTAAATATCTGCATTTCACTAATTCCAATAACTGAAGCCCTCTCTAACAGAAGAAATATGCTTTTAACTGTCGAAACTTTATGCTGAATCAATCTTAATCGCCACCTTTTCGAGTCATCATTCCTTTGGAAGGCGTGTAACCAATGATAGCCGCTATCATAAAAATAATGAATGCCGCTAAAGTGTAAATAAAGGCTTGCTGATTAAATTGTCCATACAGGGCAAACCGAATCAGCTCTACTCCTTGTGAAAACGGGTTGTAACTGGCTAAGTTATGCAACAATGCACTGGATTCTTGTATTTTCCACAAAGGGTACAAAGCGGTTGACATAAAAAATAGCGGAAAAATGACAAAATTCATCACACCCGCAAAGTTTTCGAGCTGCCTAATAAAAGATGATAGCAATAATCCTAACGCACCAAGCATTAATCCATCCAAAATTAAGGCAGGCAATATCAAGAGATAGCCTTGCAGCGGAGCTTGAATGTCATAAAACCAAGCAATACCTAAAAACACATAAACTTGTAAAATTGAAACCGCAGTTCCCGCAATCAATTTACAAATCAGCAAAAACCAGCGCGGCAAAGGCGAAACTAATAAAATCCGCATACTGCCCATTTCTCTATCATAAACCATTGTCAATGAGCTTTGCATCCCGTTAAACAGCTGAATCATCCCAATCAAGCCCGGAGTAATATACACTTCATACAAAATATAAGTCTCATAGGGTGGCGCAATTGCCATTCCCAAAGTATTTCTAAAACCTGCGGCAAATACAAATAACCAAATTAAAGGACGCACTAATGCTGAGATAAAACGTTCTTTTTGTTGAATAAATCGCCATAATTCCCGACCGACAATGCCCCACATAGCGCGTAAAAAATGTAGTAAACTCATAACACAGTCTCTTTAGCAATTTGTTTAAAGGCAGCACCGATATTATCCGTTTCGGTGATTTGTAATACATCAGAAATCGTGCCTTTCGCTTTAATTTCTCCTTTATGCAACATTAACAAACGGTCTTCAGGATAAACCTCATCAATTAAATGCGTCGCCCACAACACGGCTAATTGATGCTCACTAGCAAGTTTATGTACATGCTCAACAATCGCTTGGCGACTTGGCATGTCCAATCCGACGGTTGGTTCATCTAATAATAAAAGTGCAGGTTGATGCAGCAACGCTCTGGCAATTTCAACGCGCCGTTTGTGCCCGCCATTCAGTTGCCGCACTTTTTCATTGCGCCGTTCCAACATATTTAAGCGTTCTAATTCTTCAGCAATGCGCAAATTTGCAGCTTTACGACTCATACCGTGCAAAGCGGCGTGATAACGTAAGTTTTGTGTCACTGTTAAATCTAAATCTAAGGTCGTTTGTTGAAAAACCACGCCTAATTTTGCTAATGCTAAGCGCGTTTGTTGTTTAACATCAAAGCCACATAATTCAATTTTTCCGGCGCGAGTATCGTAAAGACGAGTAATTAACGAAAATAACGTGCTTTTTCCTGCCCCATTTTGCCCTAATAAAATCGTACATTCGCCCGCTGCCACACTAAAACTGACATTGTTCAATGCTTTCTTGGTGGCATAAGAAAAGCTTAAGTCTTCAACTTTCAGTGCTTGTGCTGTCATGGTTTTGCCACAACTCCCCAAGGATATCGCCCTACACCAATCGATTTAGTCACTTTTTGATTTTCCACATCAATAATCGAAATATCGTTGCTAATGCCATTCGTTGTATAAAGTCGTTTTTGATCGGGAGAAAAAGCCAGATTCCAAACCCTTTGCCCTACTAATAAATATTTTTCGACAGCAAATGTTTGCGCATTAATCACCGCAACACGATTAGCCGTGCCCATTGCCACATAGCCAAAGCGACGATTCTTATCAATCGCAATTCCAACGGGTTGAATTTTTTCCGCTGTCACACCTTGCACTTCTAATTTAACCGTTTTAAGAATTTTTTTTGTTTTTACATCCAAAATAGTCAACGAGCCGGCAATTTCAGAAGTCACCCATAATTGCTGACTATCCGCAGTGAAGGCTACAGCGCGAGGACGCGGGTCAACTAAAGTGTTATCAACAATTTCTAACGTTTTTGTATTAATCCAATGCACCATATTTGTCGTTTCAGAAGCACTGGCAACCCATTGATTATCTGGACTAACTGCGATGCCTTCCGGCTCAACCCCAACTTTAATTTGTTTGACTGATTTTTTAGCCGCCACATCAATCACAGTGACTAAATTATCATCTTCATTAGAGACATAAAGTTGCTTGCCGTCTGGACTTAACGAAAATGTTTCTGGGTCTTTATCAGAAGGCAATTGTCCAACTTCTTTGAGTGTTGTTGTGTCAATAATCCGAATCGTATTGTCATCGCTGGTGGCAATATATAGCAATTTGTTATCCACACTTAACGCAATCCCGCGTGGACGTTGCCCCACATGAATTGTTTTCAGTAACTTTCCCGCAATTGGATCAACAACTGCGATAGCATTATCTTTCTCTAACGTCACAAATACGGTTTCTGCTTGTGCATTTGATAATGCAAAAATTGCCAATAAACCTGTTGCTAACAGCCATTTTTTCATCATTATTTTTTCCTGCAAGTTGATTCGGGTTCATCAAAACCTAAAGTATCTAATTCTGTTTTTGGATGTAAAAATCCTTCAATTGGCGCGACAGCTACTAAAGAACGCGGTGCAGCTAATAAAATCGGTTGTCGCAATTGTCCATCCCAGCGTCTAAACGATAAAGGATTGCCTTTGTATCCTTGCAAAGTAAATTGATCGCTTAACAAAAAGTTTTTAACAGTCTGCATTTGATTGGAATGCGTTCTTACAGCGGCTTCACCAATCGCCCGCACCGCTAAATAAGCACCATAATCGGGTTCATCCATTGCGCGACCTGCTTGTTCAAAAAAACGATTCTGAATTTGAATCGCGCCCCATTGTTCATGGGTTTTATGCCACGCAGTTGCTATCAAACCTTGTGTGCCAATAACTGGACGCGGAATCCAAGTGCGATAATCAAAATATTCCCCAAACGCGCCTTGTTCATCGGCGACAACTAACACGTCATAATCAATATTTTGCGTGAAAACAGGAATGTCAGATTGCTCTGTGCGTCGTGCATCAAAGGTATGCGTCCAATTTTTTTCAGCCACAATTTTGATGGCAAATTTTTTTGCCGCACGTTTAATGGCTGCTGCATACAACTTATCTTCGGGCGTAGTTCCTACCACTAAAAACCACTTCGTCCAGCGTTTTTTCATCATCCATTGCGCCAAAGCATCGGCACGCATTGCCCTGCTTGGTAATAAATGCAACACGTTTGCACGACATTGTTCATTGCGCAAGCCATCATCAATACTGGCAACATCAAAAATGAGTTTTTGTTGCGCCTGCGGCAAATCCGCCAACTTATTGACTTGTGCAGCAGGTAAATTGACTAATACAAACGGCGTGTCCGTAGGGACTTGTTTCATAAATTCTTGAGAAATATCGCCTTTTAACCCCACAATGATTTTAGTTAAACTATACTGTTGTTTAATAAATTGTCCGGTTGTATTGTTATCACTGATAGCAAGATTAGCTCCTTCCACACCTTTATTAGGGATAAAAGGGTCAAGATTAGATAACGCGGCGGGTGCTTGTTGTTCTTGCGTGAAATAGGCGATTTTTACAGTTTGTATTTGCTCTGTTTTTTTAGAAACTGCCTTTTTCTGTGGATGGGTAACTGCTTTTGATTTTGCTAAAACACAATGGGGAAATCCCAACTGCATCGCAAATAAACTGTAAAGTGCTAAGGTAACGATTTTTTTCATAACTACAGTTTGGAAATTTAGATAGACTAATTTTAACGGATTTAAAGAAAATATTTAGTTTTTTTGCCTGTGATTGAAATAAAGCGAATAATAATAGTACACTTGGACTTTGAGTAACTTTTTAAAGTAATGTAACGTCATGCCGAATTCAGATGACTCTATAGACTCGGAATATGTTATCAATAATCTATATATGGTAGATGATAATATTTTTGATGATTCGCAATTAATCACAACGTACAAAAACCAAAGAAAAACAGTACGTTATGTTAGGCGAGATATTACTACTTTTGTCAGCCAGGCTGATATATTTGGTGGTTATAGCTTATTTAGTTATAGCCGCGCAGTCAGAGTCAAATTACTTGATATTAGCAGCCAAGGCGTATTAATCGGTGCGCCCGCAGAATTAGTGCTAAAAATCAATCAAAAACTAATGCTAACTTTGATTTTCAATAGCAATCGAAAATTTGAAATCCAATCAAGAGTAAAACGTAAATTAGTGGAAGGTAGACGGTTTTATGGGATTAAATTTGAAAAAGCTAATGATGAACTAGGTGAATATTTACTTGAATCACAAGGTGATTTAGTTTTTAAATAAACTTTTTTGCCTATTCTACGCCAGATAAAAAAGGCACAAAGCTCACTGGCTCTAAATCCTCTACCTGATAACCTGTTGTTAAGCGTGTAATTCGTTGCAAAACTTGCCCGCAGTCATTGACTATCGGAATCAACATCACCCCTCCAATTGCTAGCTGTTGCAATAACATGCCCGGCACAGTATCAGCGGCAGCTGAAACCAAAATCCCATCAAAAGGCGCGTAATCAGCCCAGCCTAATCCACCGTCATTATGTTGATGATAAATATTCTCTAACGCTAAATTAGCTAAATAATTTTGCGCTTTTTTTTGCAAAGGTAGAATTCTTTCCACTGTATAAACATTTTGCACTAATTGCGCCAAAACAGCGGTTTGATAACCGCAACCTGTGCCGATTTCTAAAACTTTAGTTAATCCACTTTTTTCCAGCAACAACTCGGTCATTTTTGCCACAATGTATGGCTGTGAAATGGTTTGGTTATAACCTATGGGCAAAGCAGTATCTTCATAAGCACGACTTGCCAGAGCTTCGTCAACAAAGATATGTCGCGGCGTATCACGCATTACTCTTAACAAGTCTGTATTTTTTATACCTTGTTCTTCTAAGCGTTTTACCATGCGTTCCCGCGTTCTGCGAGAAGTCATGCCAATGCCTTCTAAATAATGTTTCAATGATGTCCCTGTGGTAGCCACGCTTTTATTATCTCCAGTTGTTCATATCGAGTTAAATCCAATTGTAAGGGTGTTATTGAAACATAACCCATTTTAATCGCATAAAAATCAGTACCTTCGCCAGCATCTTGCGCACTGCCAGGCGGCCCTACCCAATAAATATCGCGCCCGCGTTGGTCTTGCGCTTTCACGACAGGTTCAGATTTATGCCGCTGTCCTAACCGAGTCACTTGATAACCTTTTAATTCAGACAAAGCAATATCAGGCACATTAACATTTAATAAGGTGTCTCTAGGTAAAGGTTTATTCATTATTTGCTGCATTAATGTGACAGCAACCTGTGCGGCGGTATCAAAATGTTTAGGATCTGATGAGGTTAAGGAAATCGCTATCGCTGGAAATCCTAAAAACCGCCCCTCTGTTGCAGCTGCAACCGTGCCTGAATATAACACATCATCCCCTAAATTCGCGCCATGATTAATTCCCGCAATCACCATATCTGGCTCGTGTTCTAACAATCCCGTAATCGCAAGATGCACACAATCTGTGGGTGTGCCGTCTACACGAATAAAACCATTTTCGCTACTTTGCGCTCGTAATGGCATTTCTAAGGTTAAGGAATTACTGGCGGCACTACGATTTTTATCGGGTGCAACCACTGAAACATCCGCATATTTTGCCAAAGCTTGCGCTAAAGTTACCAATCCTTGCGCCAAATAACCATCATCGTTGCTTAACAAAATCCGCATCACATTCGCCCTAATCATAAAAAAACTATAGAATCGCTCATTTTAACAAACCTGCCCTTAAAAGAATTCATTGCCGTGTCAAAAAAAAAGCTTTCCCCTGAAGACTCCGATTTATTTAGACAATCTATCGGCAAAGTTAAAGTTGTAAAAAATGACGCTTGGCTGTTGCGAGCAGATGCAAAGCCAAAACCTAAGCCTATCCCCAGAATCGAGACGATAGAGTTCTCTGAAAAACTGCAAGAACATCGTGATATTGTCACTGACAAACTAAGCGCGGAAGATACTTTTAGTTTTCTGAGTCCGGGATTGCAAAAAAACGTCCTCAAAAAACTGCGGCAAGGTTATTTTGGAGCGGATGCGCAGCTTGATTTACACGGTTTAACTAGCTCGCAAGCAAAACAACAAGTGCTGCACTTTTTACACTTATGCGTAGAAGATGGCTGTCGTTGTGTGCATATTATTCATGGCAAAGGCTATCGATCTGAAAATGATTTTCCTGTTTTAAAAAATCATTTAAACCTGTGGTTGCGGCAACATAATGATGTACAAGCTTTTTGTTCTGCATCGGCAAAAGACGGCGGCGCGGGTGCAGTCATCGTATTATTACATTTAGCAGAAAAATACGCAGATTAAGCTTCTTATTTATCTCCATCCCAACACCAAGCAGATTCATCGGTTAATATTGTTTCCACAAGACGCTGATTTAAGCGATGCGCAGGATTAAATCCGGTTATTTTCCCAATCAATGGAGCTTGCGCCAGCATTAAATCGCCCATTAAATCTAAAATTCGATGGCGAATAAATTCATCCGGCATTCGCAAACCACCTCGATTCAACACATGTTTACCAAACATCACAATGCAATTATTCAAATTTGCGCCTAATGCAATCGGATGTTTTGTAAAAAAAGCGGTAAAGGTTTTAGCCAGCAAGCCGTGTGTCACATCACCATAAGTTCTAGCTTGCGCAATTTCAGCTTTAAAACTATCCGGCGTTAACACTCCTTGCCAATGAAAATCCCCATATTTAGCTAATTGCACTCCCAGATCAAGGCTAAAATCCTGCGCAGGATCAATCTGCAAATAACGATTATTCCCTTCAACACGCACTGTTTTTAATACTCGAATCCGTTTTTTCAGCTGTGTTTGCGCTTGCAAGCCAACGTCCTCAATCGCTTTTATCATTGAAAACGCACTGCCATCCAGCAGCGGAATTTCATTGCCATGCACTTCAATCAGTGCGTTATCCAAACCGCAAGCGAAACATGCCGCCAGCAAATGCTCGACGGTGCGAATATACATGCCATTACTCGCCATCAAACAAGTGCAAAATGGCATCGGCGTTGTATATTGCCAATGCGCCGGAATATTGGTGCGTACTCCAGACTTATCAACATGCTGAAACACAATGCCAGTATTAACTGGCGCGGGATTGAGAATAACTCGTGCAAATTTGCCAATATGCAAGCCTTTCCCGCTAAAAGTCACCGGATTAGCAACCGTGTGTTGATAAGAATTTGCCATTAAATTCGCCACCTTAAAATAATTCCAATTCCACTAATAACGTTTTGTTTTGCACCACAATGGATTTCAGCATGGATTTTGCCAAATCATTTTTAAAATCTCCGCCTTTCAGTTTGTAAATCGGCGTAGTGCTAAGCATTTTAGTCGCAATCAATTGTGCAATTTCTTTCACTGGCTCAATATAAAAATCAGGAATTTTTCCAATTTTCATTTCTACAATGGCAGGATTTTTAAAGAAAAACTCATTTGTGGTTGGCTCATAACTTAATGAACCTGTGATTTTAGTTTGCCCTGTGCTTTTTATGCCGCCGGGTGCAGAAATATCAATTTGTGAATACAGCCCAATTTGATTAGCACTTTGCGCTAATTCAACTTTCGGATGCGAAAAAATCACAGTGACAAAATATTTTTTCTTTTCCAAAGGCATTATCGCAGAAACTTTTTCTTGCAATTCTTCCTCGGAAATTTCCATTGTATAAGACAACGCAAAAGCGACTTGCGACGACAACAATAACAGCAGCGATATAATTAAACGCAACATTAATTAACTCCTTATTTCTAACATATCCAAAACTAACTCAGCCATATTCATTGAACCGCCGCCTTTTCCTAATTGTTGTTGCACTTTTTTTAATTCTGTTTGCATTGTATTTTTATAATCTGAATTATTTAATAAACGGTTTATTTCGTTAGCGAGATTTTCAGGGATTGCTTCATGTTGAATTAATTCAGTAACGATTTTTTTCCCAGCAATAATATTCGGCAAACCAATAAAAGCAATATTCACTAATAATCTGCCTAATAAATACGTTAATGGCGATAATTTATAGGCAATCACCATTGGAATATTTAATAAAGCAATTTCTATGGTTGCCGTGCCAGAGGTCGTCATAATGGCATCACAGCATTGCATCACATCATACGGTTGATTTTTAATAACCTTTATTTTTATAGCCGCTGCATTTAAATAACTATTTAATAATTCATCCGAAATAGAATCGGCTTGCGGCAAAATAAATTGTACAAGTGGATTTTCAGCGGCTATTTTTTCAGCCGCTTGTAACATCACGGGCAACATGCGCTTAATTTCATTCATCCGGCTGCCGGGCAATAAACCCACAATCGGTTGCTGTGGATTTAAATGAAATAACGCTAAATCTTCGTTTTTAGCCCGTTGCGGGTGAACTTTATCTACGGAAGGGTGTCCAACATAACGCACTGGCACGTTTTCAGCTTCGTAATACTTTGTTTCAAAAGGAAAAATCACCGCCATCATGTCAATGGCTTTGCCGTATTTCACTACGCGCCCCGGTCGCCATGCCCAGACTTGTGGACTGACGTAAAACAACACTTTGATGCCGAGTTGTTTGGCGAATTTGGCGAGTTTGAAATTAAATTCTTTGTAATCGACACAAATCACTAAATCGGGGCGTTCCGTTTCGATGATTTTTTGCATTAGTTTCAAAGCGTTGCGAATTTCACCATAGTGTTTTAGCACTTCTACTACGCCGATAACGCCGATATTACTGGAGTCGTAGCGAATGTCGATGCCGGCTTGGCGCATTTTGCTGCTGCCCATGCCGATGGCGTGAATGTCGGGGTGGTGTTTTTTCAGTTCTAAGAAGACGTTAGCGGCGTGTTGGTCGCCGGAGGTTTCGCCCGCGCTGAATAGAATCGTTGTCATAGCGAGATAGGCTGGAGTTGTTGAATGAAATGTTTAAAACTCGTGTCTTTTTGCGCGACGATTTCAATGTTTTTTCGTTTTAAAAAAACTTTGCTGTATTCTGAATAACTCTCTTTGTCTTTCGTGTCACCATCAAAGCAGTTTAATTTTAAAAGATAATTAAGAGCTTTTCCGCAACCTGTAATTTTAGGATTTTTTAATGGCTTAGTATTGTAATAAGCATAAAGCCAACATTCTAAAGAGTGTACACAAATTGCAAAGATAAGTTTATTGGAGTGTGCTTCATAAAAACCTTGATTATTTTCATTAATCGTTAAAATTAGCTTTCCAATTATGATGCTGATAAACTCTTCAATGGTTAATGATTTATTAATCTCAGATTGAGAAACATTAAAATTACGATGTTCTGAAATATCCGTATCTAATTGTAAAACAACATATTCATTACTAAGAACATCCTCTGCAAATCGAGAATCTTTTAAATAATCAAGCAACTTTTCCCAGCCACCAAAGTCTTGTAGTTTTTGTTCTGTTTTGTCTAAACGAGGTTGCAGTTCAATAATATCGTCATCAAGGTCTGGATTACTGAAATAACCACATAAAATATCTCTTAAAACAATTTGGTCTATACGACCTTCGCAGGCAAGTCCGAATTTCATAAATTAAAATCCTTTTGGTAATCCGCCTAAATAGCCTCTTAAAAAAGCTTCTGATAATTTTACTGGTTCTTTGCTATTATCAAATAGTGCTAAAACATCTTGTTTTGTATAATTTTCATTTTCATTGAGAACTCTTGACAATCTATCTCTAATAGAGGATTTTGGTTTGTTTTCTATTGTTATTCGTTTGCAGCGTGTACGTCCTTCCCTATTTCTTGAAACTACAAATAAGCGTTGTCCTTCTTCATCGCCTAAATCAATACCGTCTAAAATCGCGGGATTATGTGACGTTAAAAAGATTTGTTTATCGTATTTTTTTGCTAATCGCGCTAATTCTTCAATTAATTTTGAACACAGTTTTGGATTTAATGAGGTATCAATATTATCAATGGCAAATATTTTTGGCGTGTATTTTGAAACGACTAAAGTAATATAAAATAGCACTAATAAAAAGCCTTCGTTTGCGCTGCGTTGGTCAAAGGGCATTTCTAAATAGCGGTCTTTGATGGTTATTTTCTTTTCTAATAGTGAAAAATCATCAGGGATTTTTATTGTATCAAACCAGCCAAATAACTCTAAGGTTTCTTGAATATCATTTAATTCTTTGAAATCTTCTGATTCTTTGGATTCGTGTTGTGTAACAATTAATAGTTTGAGTAAACCTCCGCCTTTATCGCCTAGAGGTTCTATACTTGCTTCTTTAGAAAAATCTCGCAATGCTGTATTCTCTGGTGAATAAATGATAAAGCTTTTAAAATTATTTTTGGTTAATTCCTCATCATAAAACTCATCACTTTCCATATCTTCTTGATTATCGCTTTCATAGTTATCAAAATAACTATTTTGGCTATTCTGTTCAGAAGTTTTACTGAATAATAACTCTTGGTTCTTTGTCATCCATAACCCCATAGCTTTTCTTTCCTCTTTCCAATATTCCTCTTGTTTGCTCCTTTCGTAATATTCCCATTTTGAATAAACCTTATTATCATTTTTTAAAGTATAGGGTTCTAATTTATTACATCCATTTGAAGTTAAAGCTATTTTAATATCGCTTTGCTCCTTTTTTTCAAAAGCTGAGCGCATTAACTGTGGCTCAGTAACCCTAATTCCTCTATTAATTAAAAACTCATTATCTAATTTATTCGCTTCCGCCGCTGCCGCTAAAGTAATTGCCTCCAAAATATTACTTTTGCCGCAGCCATTTTCCCCAATCAAAACATTTACCCGCCCCACATCAAGGGTTAAATCCTGAATCGATTTATAATTTTCTATTTTTAATTGTGTAATCATGGTTTTAATTCATACTTTTTGCCGTTAAAAACATAAACATCATTTTTTGCAAGAATTGCTTTATCTTTATCCCGATTAAAATCGGTTCCTGTTTTTGTTACTAAAATATCTGGATATTCTTTATTGCTTGGAATTACAGATACTTTCCCTTCATAATTGATACACTTTTTATTATCATCATTACATTCCATTGAAGCACTGTTATCTATAATGGCAGAAATACCGCCAATATGGTGCCAACTATTTTTTGAAAACAAAAATAATTCTTCCCATTCAGAAGCCTCTCCCATAACCATATAACTATCATGAATTAAAAATATATTTTTATCAGAGGAAATTTGTAATATTTTGGCTTGTGTAATATTAGGTGCATCTCCATAAGAACCAATTTTAGTAAAATCTTTCTGTTTAGATATAATTTTCCACGCACCATTCATTTGTTTATATGATACCTGTCCAATTAAAACTCCGCACGCATGACAATCATCAATATTCCCTGCATTATCAATGGGCTGTGATTTTATAAATATTACATGATTATTGTCTTTACCATTTTGAAATGACTGTTCAAACCAAATACTACTTAATTTGTCGCTTGCTGTTTTTATTTTTCCACTTGCATCTGTTACACCAAACAATTCTTGTAACGCATTCATCCAAAGCGGTTCATTCTCAGTATTCTGCAATTCATATTCTGGCTTTGCATTTTCTATGGGTGGTTTAATTTTATCAGCAGTGGAAGCAGGAATAATAAAATCAGGAACTGAAGTTTTAGCATCTGAGATAACAGGAGGTGAAACAAGAGCCTTTGCGGCATCAGCAGCCTGTAGTGGTAGAACGACATCAACGGCTTGAGTTATAGCATCTGTGGCGTGAATTGTAGGTGTACATTTCAGTTGCGCCAACTCAACAAACTCCCCTTGAGGATATTTATGTAAATATGCACAGTAATCTTCGGGTAGGTTAGTTTTTTCCACAGAATGCCAAAATATTAATTCGACTTCTTCGTCTGAAACAGTTTGAGTCGGATAAAAATGCCAAGCTACAATCCCTACAATAACTAGAATAGCAATAAAAATTCTCGCAGCAGGATGTTTCAATATAGGATTAGTCTCCCATCCAGAATGAGGCACTCCCAACCAAAGCAAGCTGAATAAGGCTACGAAAATTTCAGTAATTATTGTCATGCCATAAAAACCCTCGAAGCACGACATGAATTCTCTATTTTAAGTTTTGTAACCATGGTATTGAAATAAGACAGCTAAGACTCTACATTTTCATAGAATTGGGTTTGAAAACGCGGCGTACACAGCGCGAGAAATATCAAATCCACCGCGCCCGTATTGGTAATTTTTTGTGCGCAATTGAGCGGAATAATCACCACCGCACCCGCGCTGATCTGTTGCGCTGGCAAATCGGCAATTTCCACCACGCCGACACCTGAAAGAATCACATAACGTTCAACCAACTCGCTTAAACGATGCAAGCGCGTACTCACGCCACTTTTAACCCGCGCTCTGGCAATGGACAACTGAGGGTCTTGGGCAGAATTGGAAAGTTCCAAAATAAAGCAGCCTTCTTCAAAGAAATATTCTTCACTTTCTGGCGTGGTTAAAATTTGCGCTTGCATCGGTTTTTTTAAAAGTTAAGCGTTAAAAACACCGCGAATCACGGCAGCAATTTCTTTGACTGTTTCATCGGACAAATGCGAACAAATCGGCAACGACATACAACGCGCTGCCACCGATTCTGTGACAGGTAAAGACACGCCCGCGCATTCTGTTTTAAACACATTTTGCTGATGCAACGGCACAGGATAATAAATTGCGCAGCCGATTTGCTTATCTTGCAAAGCTTTCAAAACCTCGTCACGACGATCACACAGCAAGGTATATTGATGATAAACATGCACACCGACATGATCTTCAAACGGCGTTGTCAGCGGTAAATCTGCCAACAATTCAGAATATAAATGCGCTGCATGACGACGCGCTTGATTGTATTGCTCAATCCGTTTCAATTTCGCGCGTAAAATCACTGCCTGCATTTCATCCAAACGACTGTTATAACCAATCACATCATGGTAATAACGCACATCCGAACCATGATTGCGGAAGCGTTTGATTTTTTGCGCAATTTCATCAGAATTAGTCGCTACTAAGCCGCCATCACCAAACGCGCCCAAATTTTTGCTGGGGAAAAAACTATACGCGCCGACATCACCGATTGCGCCTGTTTGCAGTCCATTAATGGACGCGCCGAACGATTGGCAACAATCTTCAATCAGTTTCAAATGATGTTGTTCGCAGATTGCAGAAATTTTCGCCATGTCCGCAGGTTGTCCAAACAAATGCACGGGCATCACCGCTTTGGTTTTTGGAGTAATGGCTTTTTTAATCGCATCGGGACAAATATTTAAAGTCTGCGGGTCAATATCCACAAATACCGGAATCGCGCCCACATATTTAATCGCTTCCGCAGTCGCAATAAACGTGAAAGCGGTGGTAATCACTTCGTCGCCCGCGCCAATTCCTTCTGCCAATAAAGCCAAATGCAGCGCGTCAGTACCGGAAGCCACGCCAATCGTGTGTTTTACGCCTAAATAATCTGCACATTCTTTTTCAAACGCCTGCACATTCGGCCCTAAAATGAATGAGCAGTTTTCGATAGTTTGCGCTAAACCTTGCTCAACTTCGGTTTTTATTTCGGCGTATTGCGCTTTCAGGTTGACCATTGGAATCATGTTTTTTGCCTTGTTTTGTCGATTTCTAAGAATTTTTTCTGTCTGAATCAAGATTTTCAGGATGAACGGATTAACAAGATGTTGTTTGAATAATCCTGTAAATTCTAAAATCCTGTGAATCCTGATTCAGACAATGAACGTTATTTATTGATTAATTGGGTGATTTGAATCGCAGTTTCTAAAGCCCTGCGTCCTGCTTCTCCTGACACTAGCGGATTTTTGCCCGTGTGAATGCAATCCACGAAATGTTTAATTTCTTCCAGCAACGCATCGCTGGCTTCAAAAACCGATTCTTCGCTCAAGATTTCAGGAATGCCGGGGAACATTTCTTTTTCGCCCGTGCGATATTTCATCAACACTTTGTTTTGAAAATCCACACTGATATAAGCATTCGGCTGAAACATCCGCATTTTGCGTTCCATTTTCATGCTGATACGGCTGGCGGTGACGTTTGCCACGCAGCCATTTTTAAAATTGATTCGTGCATTCGCAATGTCTGTGCCTTGCGTGAGAACCGCCGTGCCGCTGGCATCAATCCGTTCTACTTCTGAATCCACTAAGGCGAGAATAATATCAATGTCGTGAATCATTAAATCCAGTACCACGCTAACATCATTCGCGCGTGGATTAAACGGCGACAAGCGGTGCGATTCAATAAATAGCGGCTTATTTTCAGTTTTGTCTAAGCCCAAAATCGCGGGATTAAAACGTTCTAAATGCCCAACCTGCAAAATCAAATTTTTTTCTTTTGCAATCGCAATCAGTTCATCCGCTTCTGCTACCGTCACTGTAATCGGTTTTTCCACTAAAACATGCACGCCGCTGCTTAAAAAATCTTTCGCTACTTTATGATGTAAAGTCGTTGGAACAACAATACTCACCGCATCCACATTGCCTAATAAACTTTGATAATCCGTTAGAGCTTGTACGCCATGTTTTTCAGCCACCGTTTTTGCCGCTTCTGCATTGATGTCAACGACAGCGACTAACTCGCAATCAGGTAAAGAGGCGTATTTTTCAGCGTGGAATTTTCCAAGATAGCCAGTGCCAATCACGGCGCATTTGATTTTTTTCATAGTGTGTGACCTTCAGCAAGTGTCAATGCCCATTGCAGATTGTTAAGTAATTTTGCTTTTATTTTCTTTAAATCATCTTCAACCAAAGATTGATTTGGCTTTCCATAATCATTTGAATTGGAAGTTAGAAAATATATATTTTCACAATAGCCTAATTCCCTTATCTTGTCTGAAATATCTAAAAACGCTTCAAAAATCAAACAATCTTTAGGTTCATTTTTACCCTTTTTGGCTGGCGCGATACATTTAGTTACTCTACGCATCGCTTTTGAGAGATAGTCATCTTCTTCTTGCATTATCAAGCAATGATTTAATAAATTATTGGATAAGTTATTAAGATGTTCATGCAAATTTAAAGAGATGATAGATTGCCCATGAGGATGTTTTGCTTTAAAAATAATATCAGCAGCAGTCATAAGTTTATCTCTCGTTAATGCTGATTTCTTAATTTCTTTTTCTAATTCTTTTTTAACATCCGCTATATTTTCATTCCATTCTCTATGCACTGTTTGATTTGTCATTAACCAAACTTTAGGAGGAATACTTTGCGATAGCTTAATTAAATCAAGTGTTGATGATATCGCATTGACATGAATAGTATCCCTGTAAACTGAACGTAAAATATCTAAAAAAATACAAGTATCAATGAACAAAACAGGCGCAGGAGCATTAACTATACGTTGACTAATATCTTCTGAAGAAATAAACAAGATTATGCTCCATTTTTTATCGGATCAGTTTTCTTTATAAAATCAAGTAGTTCTTGTCCATGCTCAAATTCAAAAGCCAAATCGTAAGCGAACTCTTCTGACCAGCCTTGTTCGATTAAGGTCGCTTTTAACATTTCAAATGATGGTTTTTTTTCAGATTTTTGAGCAGCGACTAAAAACTCAAACCAGCGGTTTTTATCATTCGGATGGGAGTTTCCGGTTGATTTATTAGCTAAAGATGAAAAGAGTTTTAAAGCATTAGCCGCTTCTTTCCCAACAACATCTTCCAAAGAAACTTCATCGGGTGTTAAGTTAATAAAAACAGGGGTATTTTGAGTGGCAGGCTCAATGAGCGTCACTTTAAAATCAACTAATAATTTATTGTATTCCTCTATACTTAATTCTTTCATTTCTGTAGGAATGATATTTGGAACATACCAAATACCATTTTCATCTTCAAATAAAGTCAGTCCGGCATTCGGTAATTCATTTTTACCTGTATATTTAAATGAAAAAGCTTTTTCTCTAAAGTATTTTGCATTTTCTTCACGCTCAAAATCACGTTGCCAGTTTTCATTGCAATTTTGTGTGATTTTTTCAATAAAACTCTCAATACTATCGTTATTCAACTTAATATATAGATTTTGAAATGTTTTCATGTTGTTAATCCTGAATTATTTGGTATGGCTATTTTCAGCATAGTGCATTTTTAGAGTGAACTTTCCTAAGTAGCCAGTGCCAATCACGGCGCATTTGAGTTTTTTCATTGGATAATAGTTTGTTTTTTAAATAAATTTTTAGAGTTTATTCTATCAAAAGTGCAGATTGTTAATAGAATATGATTGATGAAATGGATGCTAAACAGCCTCTACTTGAAAACACGTCATTTTTCAAAATGTATAGAGATGAAAAATTTTCACAATCAAATCATTGGTTTAGATTTTCGGGCAAAAGTTGAAAATACCCCACATAATAAACCACATCGGCTTTTTGATTTTTGACTGCAACCACATGCAAATGTTCCAAATATAAAGAACCATCTTTGTGCCGATTCCACAGTTCGCCAGTCCAATAATCATTTTCACCCAAAAACTGCCACATTTGATAATAAAACGATTTATCTTGTCGCCCTGATTGCAAAATTCTGTGATTTTGCCCGCGCAGCTCTTCTTTGCTGTAGCCGGTCAACTCAGTAAACGCTTTATTAACACGCAAAATAGTGCCTTGTACATCGGTTATTGCAATGGCTTGTTGCGCTTCAAACGCAAAATCAGCCAATAATAAATCGTGCTCGGCTTGCTGTTTCTCTTCTATGGCTTGTTTTTTGTCCTGAATGGCGCGGTTTTTATCGGTAATATCTTGTACCACGCCGAGCATCCGTACTGGATTATCGTCTTGATCGTAGAACACTTTGCCCGTTTGTGAAAACCAACGAATATTTTTTTCATTAGGACACAGCACCCGATGTTCTACATAATAAGGCTTATGTCCACTCATGGCATTGACGATAGCTTCATGTAATCGTTGACTGTCTTCAGGATGCACACTACTTAAAAAGCCAGAATAGGTTTGATTAAAACTGCCTTTTTTCAAGCCAAATAACAGCTCGACCATCTCTGAGCAATAAAATTTGTCACTGTTAATATTCCAATCCCAAAAACCGAAATCCGCTGCGCGTTGTGCTAAATTAAAACGTTCTTGGTTTAATTCCAAAGCAAATTGCGTTTCTTTAATTGCAGTAATTTCAGTAAATGTCATCACCACACCTGAATAGGCAGTGGCAGAAACGCGGTAAGGCACGGCATTCATTAAATATTGTTTGCCATCGACAGTGTGAATTTCTTTTTCAATACTTTTGCTGGTGCTTATGACTTTTTGGGTGATAGCCACAGGATCTACATCCAGCAAATAATGCGCTAAGTGGGTTAAAGGTCGACCTAAATCGCTGTCAATAACTTTAAAAATCTGATTGATTTGTGGCGTAAATTTGCGCACTTCCATGTCTTCATCAATAAACAATGTGGCAATTTGCGTGCTGTTGAGCAGGTTTTCAATGTCATTATTTAAGACGGTTAATTCGATAATTTTTTGTTGATGCTCAGAATTAACGGTAAACAATTCTTCATTCACAGATTGCAATTCTTCATTGGTGCTTTGCAATTCTTCATTACTTGCCAACAACTCTTCATTGGTGGCTTGCAACTCTTCGTTGGAAGTTTCCAGCTCTTCAATGGTGGCTTGCAAACTTTCTTTAGTAAATTGCAGCTCTTGTTCTAAGTCTTGCAAACGTTGTTCGGTTTCTTTGCTCACATCGTAATGTTCAGAATGCGATTCGTTTTGGCAAACTGTGTTTGGATTATTTTTTTCTATAAAAACAGCGGCATAAGCAATTTGCCCCTTTTTTTCAGGCAACGGTTTAATGCGCATTTGCACGGTTTGATAGCCCTGCTCTTTTCTTAAAGAAATGCTGGAGTAGCGAATTTCTTTCTGACTTTTAAACACTTTTTGCAAACTGGCTGCAAATGGAATCGCTAAGTCTTTCAAAATCATTTTGTGCACATCATAAGAGCTGCGACCTAGCGGCGTAACTAAGTATTTTTCTTTATCATAAAGTGTATAAACCAATTCCCCTTTTTCAGTGACAACAATCGCCAGAAGTTGATTGTCATCGTCGGTAAAGGTTTGTAAAAAGCGTTCTAAAAAGCGGTCATCTTCATTGGAAACACGGCTTAAGGTTTGCGCATAACTGCGTTGACTAATCGCATCATAAGTTGTGGCACTGTCTAAAGAAAAACCCACTAATCTACGTTTTCCTTTTGAGCGAAACAGTTTCCATTTGGCATCAATCACGTCAAAAAAATCGGTCAACTCACCTAAACTTTCGCTAGTGCCTAACAGCATCACGCCTTGTGAGTTCAACGCAAAATTGAAAAATTCTAATGCTTTTTTTTGCAAAATTGGTTGCAAGTAAATCAGTAAATTTCGGCAACTTAAAAAATCAATATTGGTAAACGGCGGATCTTTCACCACATTATGTTGAGCAAAAACCACCATTTCTCGCAATTTGCGGACAACATGATAATTGTCATCTTTGCGTTGAAAATATTTTGCTAGCAATTCGGGGTCTAAATCAGCGGCAATACTTTCAGGATAAATCCCACTGCCTGCTAAAGTGAGTGCGTGTCGGTCTACATCGGTGGCAAAAATTTTTACCTCAACCGTTTTTCCTAACGCTGCCATCGTTTCCAGACACAAAATCGCCAGCGTATAGGCTTCCTCACCTGTGGAACAGGCGGTTGTCCATAGCCGCACTTCTCTGCCTGTGACGCGCTCAAAAATTTCGGGCAGAATTTTTTCTTTTACAATCGCAAACGCTTCAGGATCACGGAAAAAGTTGGTGACACCGATTAATAGTTCTCGATATAAAGCGGTAATTTCAGCAGGATAATTTTCCATAAAAATCACATAATCTTTCAGCTCATGCACTTGATTCACAGTCATGCGCCGCTCAATGCGTCTTAAAATAGTGCTGGGTTTGTAATAAGTAAAATCAATTTTGTGATGTTCGCGCAGCAGAGAAAAAACGCGCGTGATGCTGTTATCACTGGCAATCAGTTTTTCGTTGAAAGTGGCTTTTTGCGCGTAAGGATGTTTAGTAAATGAAAGCAATTGCGGCGGCATCTGTTCTGGTGATAATACAAAATCCACCAGCCCCGTGTTTAAAGCACTGCGTGGCATTCCATCAAATTTGGCTGATTCTTGGGTTTGCACCATAATCATGCCGCCCATTTCTTTAATTTTTCGAATGCCGCGTGTGCCGTCACTGCCTGTGCCTGACAATACAATGGCTATCGCTTTTTCACCTTGATCTTCCGCCAAGGATTGAAAAAATACATCAATCGGCAGATTAACCCCTTGAGTTCGATCTTGATCTTTGAGCAATAATTTGCCATGAAACAGCGTGACGTATTTGCTCGGTGGAATCATATAAATAGAATTGGCATTCACCACCATCCCATCTTCAATTTTATACACGGGCATTTGTGTGCGTTTTGACAGCAACTCTGTCATTAAACTTTTAAAATGCGGTGATAAATGTTGTACCACAATAAACGCAAAGCCACTCACAGGAGGCATTTGGTCAAAAAAAGATTCTATGGCTTCCAACCCGCCCGCAGAAGCTCCTATTCCAATATAACAACTAGGCAGATTGTCAGTTTCAATCAAATGGGTATCAAAAATGTCAGTCATAATATTTTTTTAGGTTAAAGATGCCCTCATAAAGCCATCCTATATGTGAGTATAATAACCGAGTTTGATTAATCCTCACTAGGAAGAGACAATGAATCAGTTTGAACAGTTACGACAAATGGCAGAGCAAATTTTGGCGCAGAACGATACGCCGACTAAGTTCAGTTTACAGAATTATTCGGATATGAATAAGCTGCTCCATGAGTTGAGTGTTCACCAAATCGAGCTGGAAATCCAAAACGAAGAGCTGCGTACCGCTAAGTTACGCAGTGATGAAATTCAACAACACCTTTCACAATTATATCATCAAGCACCTGTAGGTTATGTCTCTTTAAACGGTCTAGCAATGATTGTTGAAGCAAATCAAACGTTTTCACAATTGCTGGCGATTCCTTTGGAACAAATGCAAGGAAAAAGTATTACGCAATTTATGCCTGAAGCGGAAAAAAATGCTTTTTTAGTGCGTTATCGTAGTTTTTATCATCAACCTATCAACAAAGAGATTGAAACCTGTTTGCTGACAGCGCGAGGAAAATTGATTGAAGTGCGCCTGGATGGACGGATTTCTCAGCAAACCTTAACGAATACGCAAGAACAAGAGGTGTTATTAATTTCTGTCACCGATGTAAGTGAAATTAATAAAACTCAGAAATTGTTATTAGAAGCCAAAGAAGAAGCCGAGCGAGCGAATCAGGCAAAGTCGATGTTTTTATCGCAAATGAGTCACAATTTACGCACGCCGCTCAATGCGATTATAGGATTTGCGCAAATTTTGGACTTGTATCAAACCGTGCCCTTAGATTCTGAACAGTGCGAGTATATTCAAAATATTCTGGATGCCGGTCAGCATTTGTTGGAATTAATTAACGATGTATTAAATTTTGCCAAAATCGAAGCCGGACGCATTGAAATTGCCAGTGATAACGTGAGTGTGCATAGTTTATTGCGCCAATCCATTGGCTTGATTGAACCTGTGGCAGCGCAGCGCGGAGTCTCCATTCATTATCAAGAAGTGCATCATGCCTTAATGCTGCTTGCGGATTCGGTGCGTTTGAAAGAAATTTTGCTGAATTTGTTATCCAACGCGATTAAATATAATCACAAAGGCGGCTCTATTGATGTGTATTGTGTTGTTAGCCATCAACGTTGCCGAATTTGCGTTAAAGATACCGGCATCGGTTTAAGTCAAGAACAACAGCAGCGTTTATTTCAGCCTTTTGAACGTTTAGGTGCAGAAACTTCCAATATCGAAGGTACAGGGATTGGTTTAGTGATTTGTAAACGATTGATAGAAGCCATGAATGGTGAAATTGGTGTGGAGAGTTTGCAAGGTGAAGGCAGTAATTTTTGGATAGAATTGCCGCTCAGCCATGAGCAAAGCAATCAATTAATTGCCACTCCGCGTAAAGAGGCTAACGTAAAAGCCAAGTGTAATCGCGTGCTTTATATTGAAGACAATGAAGTTAATATGAGTTTAATGGAGGTGTTTTTTGCAGGTCAGGAAAATATTGAATTTTTCAAAGCCTTTCATCCATTAGAGGGTTTGGAATTGGCAAAAAAACATTTGCCGGATGTGATTTTATTGGATATTCAATTGCCAGATATGGATGGTTTTGAGGTTTTTAATCAGTTGCAAGAAAACCCGCAGACTAAAGATATTCCAGTCATCGCCATCAGTGCTTATGCAATGCCACAAGATGTTAACAAAGCGTTGCAATCTGGATTTTACGATTACGTTGCTAAGCCGTTTAATTTTCAAACCTTATTGAGCATCATCAATAATGCGTTTACGTTAGGCTAGATTAAGTGGCTATCAAGCCTAATAAATTTCAGGTGTAGGTGCGGATTTATCCGCACAGTGCGAATAAATTCGCACCTACATCAATCTTCAAAAATCGGGAATTATTTTTAACCACCATCTGACAAAATCAATTGCCACAAAAATTTTTAAGACGACTGGTCGTCTTGAAAAATTTCACACAAATAAGGCATAAAAAAACCGCCGTTAAGTTTCCCAAAGGCGGTTGTTTTATCACCCAAACCTTCAAGGTTTTAGAAACATGGAAGGTTTTCTCGTAGTTCGGAATGTTGTTTTTAACCATATTCTAAACAGAACGCAGCACTTGTTGCCTGCCACGCACCAGTCGAATCGCATAGCCGTTATATTCTCCACTGTAATTGTCCGTGCCATTGGAAAAGTTGACAACCCAAGGGTCTTCTGCCGCGCCCATGCCTGAATAAAAACACCAAAACCCAAAAAAATGACTCGGAAAAACCTCTACATCAATGCAGTGACCTTCTTTACCTTTGACTCTATCAATTAAGGATTTCAACTCATCGACAGCTGGCAATCGCCAATCCGTAAAACCTGCATAACCGCCTTGTTGATTAAAACTTTTAATCACATTAGAAACCACTTTCCAATTGGCTTTTCGCACCTCACCAATCACTTCGTTATCTTTCCAAGCCTCTCCATAACTAAAACGCAACCAAGTCAGTCCTGTTTCAGTATCTGTGGCAATGCCATTTTGCACCATGAACTTCCCGATTTGTTTGATGTCACCGGGTAATGCAGTGGTTTCTTTACCATTAGCCTGCATGATGTTTAATGCTAATGCCACTGACTCCACCGCCCATTCTGCAAACTCTTTAGTCACTCCCCAGCTGTCATAAAGCCGCTGCGATAAGCGTTCAATTCTTAGCTCTAAAGAAACCTCAATGCGTGGATTAAGCAAATCTTCTGCAATATTTTCTTTGATAGCTATCACTAACAAGCGTACTTCGCGCTGATGTTCAGGGCATAAGTCCCATAACATCGCCTCCAACAGATTCTCATCCTCAAAAATCCCATGACCAAATTTTGTCACAATAAATTCTAGTTGTAAGCGTGGATGTTCATTCAGAATAGAGTTCATTTTGCAATGTTTAAGTATTGAGTTAAATTCAGATCGCGGTATTTTTTACGCTTGCACTAATAACCAAGGTTTCACAACCACCGCCCACACCATCGTATTATTCGCCAACCATGTTTTAGCTTGGTCGTCGCTGACTTTTCCTATTTTATTTTCACTCAACCACTGCGCCACTTGCTGTTTGTTATCCATTGAAAACTGATACGCAACTTCCACCAAATCCAAATCAGAAGAAACCGCAACCGCCTCACCTTTGGCAAAAAAACGTTGTAGCTCATGCCAGTGAATTTGAGACGTTTCTAGGTTTACTTTTTCGCGCATTAGGTCTAGTTCTGCTTGAGTGCTCATAGTCTCTTGTGTTTTTTAAGCTATTTATTTACGAATGAAAAGTTGAGCTGCTATTCTATAACAACAACTTAAATTTTTTACAAACCTTAGGAGTTACCATGTCACTATTTGACGGCATTAAGAAAAAAGCAGCTTTAAAAACCGCCATTAATCAAGTTGCCGCCGCACGCGAAGCTGAAGGCGATAAAGCCGATGCGTTGTTTAAAAGTGCTTATCAAGGCTTTGAGGCTGCAATTTATAAAGAGTTAATGATAGCAGAAGCCTTATACAATTGGGGTTTTGCTTTGCTGCATCAAGCAAAAACTAAAACCGATGACAGCGCGGTTGCCTTGTATCAAGATGCGTTTACTAAGTTTTCATTTTGCCTGACTATTGACCCTGATTATTTGGGCGCAGCAATTGATGGTGGTGTGGCTTTGATGGATTTGGCGCGATTAAAACAAGCCAGTGCAGAGGATAGTTTATATGTTTCTGCAAAACGCTCTTTTGAAAAAGCGAATAAAATTCAAAAAGGTACAGCCTCTTATAATTTGGCATGTTTGCACAGCTTATGCCATGACGAAACTGCGTGTTTGGAAGCCTTGAAAAATGCCAAAGAGCACGGCAGTTTACCGAATATTGATGACATTATTGCAGACCCAGATTTGCTGAATGTTGCCAACAAAGCATGGTTTATTGAGTTTGTAGAATCGTTAAAAGTGATTGAGCCTCAAATTGCTTTAACAAAAACAAAGCCAGTCACGGAAGAACAGCCTGTTGTTGAAAGTGATGAGCCTGTTGATCTTGTTAATGAGGTTGAGGAAACAACTAATCAAGCAGAGGTTGTTGATGGCACTACAGAAAACGAAACAGCGACTAGCATTGAAGAACCTAGTGAAGAACCCGTTGAAGCAGACCCAAAAACACAAAACGACCCAGTCACGGACAGCTTTAAAGCTGGGCAAATGTATTAAAATCGCAGTGTTTTTTTTAAGCCTATCAAAGTCACATCCACTGTTCTTATCTTTCCAAATGCAGAGCAGCTACCTATAATAGCTGCTCTCATTTGCAATATTCACCGATATTTTATCCATCAAAAAGGAATTCACCCATGCAGGAAATGTTAAGTTTTATGTCCAGTTTTGGAGGGCTTACCCCTTATTTCTTGCTATTTGGAGTTTTGTTGGCGTGTGGTTTAGGCGTACCTATTCCAGAAGATATTACCCTGTTTGTGGCGGGCATGTTGGCCTACACTGGCTATGTTAATGTTTGGGTTGCCATAGCGGTGTGTATGGCGGGTGTATTAATAGGTGACAGCACTATTTTCTTTTTAGGCAGAAAATACGGCACAGCACTCACTGATAAAGCTTTTTTTCATAAGTTTTTACCACCGCAACGCCTTGCGATTGTAAAAGAAAAACTACACGAAAAAGGCAACAAAGTGATTTTTGCGGCTCGCTTTATGCCGGGCTTACGCGCACCGACATTTTTTTCCGCTGGCACGCTGCATTTGCCTTTTAGAGTGTTCTTTTTTTATGACGGCATGGCAGCGTTAATCAGTGTGCCAACCATTGTTTGGGTGGTTTATCATTTTGGCGCGTTAGCAGATAAAGTCATTCATATTATTCGCCACGTTGAACACGGCATTATTTTTGTTGTGTTAGCGGTGATTTTAGGTGCGGCGGCTAAATGGCATTTTAGCCATGCTAAAGCCCAAAAAGCGAAACCTGTTTCTGCGCATTTAAAAAAGCAATTTCAACGCAAAAAGCGCAGAAAACAAAATCGCTAACGAAAATCGCGTAATGTTTTTTATTTATCCCTACAAGTCGATAACAAAAGCTGGATTTATCAAGAAAAGTAATGCTAATCACTTAACTTCGCAAAACTCAGCTTATAACAATAAATACTATAGGAAGCTAAAATGTCAGAAAATTTTGATGAACTGATTGCCCGCGCAAAATCGTTGTCTGGCTTAACCCCTGAACACGAAGCTTGTTTAAAAGAGATCGCGCCGATTCTTATCCCACATTTGCCGAAAATAACCGACGCATTTTATGTGCGCCTGATTACCACGCCAGTGACTTCCAAGTTTTTAGTTAAATACGAAGAGAAACTCGATTATTTAAAAGACACGCATTTGGCATGGATGAAGAGTTTATTTACCCTCTCTATTGACGCGGAGTTTGCCAAGCGCATGGAGCGAGTAGGCGATATGCACGTTGAAATTCAGCTGCCACTCGATTTTATGACGGGTGCAATGAGTTTAATTAATAATGGTTTGATTAAAATCATCATGACAGAGATGGGAGATGATAAAGAAAAAACACTCAAAGCACTGCAAGCGGTGAATGCTGTCACAGCACTTACGTTAGTCATCATGCAGCAATCCTATCAACTCTTTGATTAATCAACAGATGCTGTTAAGACAGGTGCGAAAAGCTTTAAATTTTGTTATCGCTCCCCCCTTGACAAAGAACGCTGACCTAGCGAGTATGTAGGTTTTTAATTGCCTTAGAGACTTCTTTGAACGCCGATATTCCCCTTAGTATTTTACTGGCCGTGCTTGTCCTGTTTTTGATTATTTCTGGTTTCTTTGCAGGCTCAGAAACTGCCTTAATGAGCCTGAATCGCTATCGGTTACAACACTTAGTCAAACAAAAACATAGCGGTGCAATTAAAGCTTCTAAACTTTTGCAACGCCCAGATCGCTTAATCAGCCTAATTTTATTAGGCAACTGTTTTGCAAATACTCTCGCTTCCTCGCTTGCCACAGTGATTGCAATTCGCTTATCAGGTGAGGAAGCCATTCCCGCCGCTGCTGCAATGCTCACTTTAGTGATGCTGATTTTTTCAGAAGTTACCCCAAAAACACTCGCCGCCCTTAAACCTGAGACGATTGGCTTTCCCTCGGCTTGGGTGCACACGGTATTATTGCGATTAGTTTATCCCATCGTTTGGGTTGTGAATGTTTGTTCAAACATCTTATTAAGATTAGTTGGCATCCGCATTGCGCATCAAGGTCATCATCACTCGTTAAATAAAGACGAATTACGCAGTGTGTTGCTGGATGCAGATCGCCTGATTCCACAACGTTATCAAAAAATGTTGATGGGGATTTTAGATTTGGAATCTGCTACCGTTGAGCATGTAATGACACCACGCAATGAAATCGTCGGCATTGATTTGGAAGACCCGATTGAAAGCATCATTGCACAAATTCAGCACAGCCCGCACACGCGCTTGCCAGTGTATAAAAAAAGCATCGACCGCGTGATAGGTTTTTTGCATTTGCGGATTGTGTTATCGCAAATTAGTCACGCTGATTTTGACAAACAAAAAATCACCGAGCATCTGCTTAAACCCTTTTTTATTCCCTCTAGCACTTCGTTGCATGAACAAATGCAGAGTTTTAAAACTGAAAGATTACGCATCGGTTTAGTGGTGGATGAATATGGCGATGTGCAGGGTTTAGTGACTTTAGATGATTTGTTGCAAGAAATTGTGGGCGAATTAATTAATGAAGAAATAGACGTTAAAAAACAACTGGATGGCAGTTATTTAGTGGATGCAAGCATCACAGTGCGCGACTTAAATCGCGTGACGCATTGGGATTTACCTACCGGTGGCCCTAAAACTTTGAATGGTTTGATTATTGAATTTATGGAAACAATTCCAAAACCAGGCACAAGTCTGAAACTCAATGGCTATGTCATAGAAGTGCTGCAAGCAGACAGAAAAACCATTCAATTGGTGAAATTTTATCCGCCGCTATAAATCCCCGCGCATGGAGTACAAAATTTTGTTTTGTACTCCATTTCAAATATAACCCAACGAAAATACGCCATAACGAATTAAAAAACCGCCTTTGTGGAAACTTAAAGGCGGTTTTTTTGTGCCCTATTCTTTTGAATCGAATTTACTTAAGACGACTGGTCGTCTTGAAAATTTTCAGTTTATATTACAACGCTAACGTCAATCATAGAAACAGCCTGCAAAGCTGTATATTACTTTGTATTTTTGTGGCAAATAAGATAGATTCGCAAGAAGACGAGCAACGTATTCAGTGTTTTAGCCTGTTTTTTAAATGTGTAGAAAAACGTGCTCGCCGTTGCCTTCGGGTTGAAATGGCAAAAGTTCTTCGACAATAAAATCAGCCGCTAAGGTTTTGATTTTGCCTGGGGCGGCTAGTGAACCGTAGGCATAAGCCCAAATGGGGAGTGAGTAAGACAAGGTTAATCCAATTGTTAAGGTATTGTAAGAAAACACTTAAAAAGCACAAGTTTATATATTATTTCCGTTGTCCTTGTTTTCTTGAAATACCAAAACCATATACATAAATATTTGCAATCGCATAATCATAGTGAGAATATTTTTTAGTTTCTAATAGACCAATATCTTTTAATTTTTTAACGAATAAATCATACGATAATTTTGATTGCATTGTTTCTTGCCATACTCGTTTTAAATTATCCTCTTTAAACAATGACTCAAGATCAGTAATTTTGTTAAAAAACTCTGATAATTCAGAATCATATTCCTGTCTAATAGCTTCACAGCGTTCTTTGGATGCTGCTTCCAAACCTTGAGTTAAAGAATTCCAACGTAATAAATGATCACTAGGTGCATTTTTACCTTGGTTTTGTTTTAACTCAACATTTTTTGCGGTATTTAATAGAATAGTTAATGAACGAGGATAAGTATTTTCACTGGAATCTGTTAAACGCGAATATACCCATTGAGCAACATAAGCATTTTTACTTTTTTGGCGCAATCCCCATAGAGGTGATAAAGCTTGTCGTAAAGTTTCTTCATTAGTTTCATCCAATTGATTGTCCGCCAATGGCAAAATACGGTGAGTAAAAGTTTTAAATTTTTCTGAACCACCAACAGCTAAACGATAGGCTAAACGGAAAAAATCTTCTTTGTCCCATTTTAAAAGTAAAGTTCTGGCATCACCGAAATGGCTTTTATTGGTGAAAACTAAATTACTCCAAATATCTTCACGCAAAAAAACCTTAAAACGAATTTGATACAAATTATTATTGTTGGTATCGTAAATTAAACGCATTAATCCACCGAGAGCCTCTTTTTGCCAACTCGTATTCTCTCTAATATCTTGATCTAAATCATCATAAAGCAACCATATTTTTTGATTTTTATTTTTCAAATAATTATTGAAATGAGTAATAGCATCACGACACAAACCATTTAATTTTGTATCAGTTGCAAATTCTAAAAGTTTTGACGTGTGTTTAGATTCCCATGCGATATTTTCAGTTACCTTAAAATTGTATTCTAAGCGAGAAGACAAGCTATTTAATTTTACTGATTTGATAATATCAGTAAATTCTGGATAAGATTGATAAAGACGAATAATGGCATAAGCACGCCATATTGATAGCCAATCTGAATCATCCGTTACTATTTGTTTTTGAATATCTGAAAAAACATCCGCATTAGGTTTAAATGTATTGTTAATACCATGCCCAGAGGAAATGCTAATATTATTTAATATGCCACCAGCGCGTTTTTTAGCAATTTCTGTATATTTAGTGAATAACTTATAAAGTGCTGATTTTCCAGTTCCTTTACGTCCTCTAATTACCCAAACAGAATCTTCTAAGAAGAGATCAAAATCAGCAGTTTTTTGAAAAATAGTATTAAAATCAAATTCTGTATCCAAAATACTTTCAGCATTTGGCTCAGGAAAACTTAAAGATTTAATTAATTCTAAACGGTTAGACTCGGCTAGTATTGCTACTGTTTCTTCGATACCGCTAATTTCAAGCAATTGATTCGCTAATGGTGCATACCAACTCAGAGCATTTTCAACTGGAAACTGATAACTGGCCGCAATATCAGGAAGATAAGGAATTTTAATAACTTCCTCTTTAATTTCTTCTTTTTCTCCTCTCAGATCTTTTCTTATATCTACTTCAAGATTTAAGTCAGGTTCAATTTTTTCCACAAGAGAACGACCAATAGCTCCTTCTGGAATAGGCGATAAAACTAATTTAGCTTGAACGCCCGTTAATTCTTTTAATAAATTTCTAACAAAACAAATCCCTTCTGCATTTTGTTGACTGGGATATAAAACCACAAATGCTTCATCCGCAAGCTGCAATAAAGATAATCCACCCCATTCATTTAATCCGGTACGCGCATCAATTAGCATAATATCGGGTTGATATTGTTTCCAAAGCTCCTCTTCAAATTGATGCCAAGGGTCTGTATTTGCAGAAAATAAATGTGTGGTGGAAAGGATGGATAAACGCTGAATATAACGCTGTCCTATTTTTCCGGCAGGGACAATAAATAAATCACGACGTGATTGGCTATCTTTAACGCTATAAATGATATTGGTTAATTCAATTTGCGGCTGATGATATTCATCAAAAAAGCAGGTTTGACGCTCCCATAAATAATCAATCAAACCCTCATCAACAGGCTTATCAGTAGGTGGCAATAAAGCTTGTAATCCTGGAGCTTCTACGTCCATATCCACTAAAACAACGCGCTTGCCTTGTCTTGCTAATTGAAAAGCCGTTTGAATTAAAGCAGTAGTTCGTCCAACTCCGCCTTTATAGGAATAAAACACTACGCGCTTAATAGAGTGTTTAGGTTTTTTAGCAAATGAAGTTTTACCCGCAGATAACATTGCCACAGCATCTTGCCATGATAAAGGAGCTGTATCTTCTGTGTTTGAAATTGAAACGCCCTCATTGGTCGCTTCATCAACGGTATAAAGCTCTATGATTCCTGGCGTTAATCCTGATTCTTTTATTAACAGCTCAACTTGCTCTAAGCGTTCTTTTCGAGTCCTTTTTTCAAACTGATTTGAAATAATGGTTAGTAAAACAAAACCGCCTTCGCCAATATCTAATTCAAATTGTTTAGGAAACTTTTGATTCAGGGCTTTTCTGAGTTGGATTGCAGCTTTCATAGGACTGTTTTCTCATTTTTTTCTAACCAACCACAAACATAATCAAAACTTTTTTGCCAATCTTCTTGTGATTGAGTAGTTTGAGGAATATAGCGCAAACTAATATAGTCAGCATCAGTTGATCCTAGCGGATAAAGAATTGTTTGAAGATGCTTCAAGACTTGCATATCTGAAGTAGCTCTTTTATAAAAGTCCGGCATTCGTCTAAGTGCTGTCAATAATCCATGACTCGGATTGGCAACAGGTTGATTGTACATAGAATCTTTCGGACGGTTGCTATTTTCATCAAACTTGTTGATTCGATGATAATCAAGCAATAAAGATTTTAGGCGACATTCAACTGCAATTCCGCCTAAATGAAAAATAGCAATAGCATGATGTTGATTTTTTGGTAATGCGGAAAGATCATTTTTCCTTGCTAAATATGCGCCTGCAAAATCTTCCATAATTTCTAGCTTTCAATTAAAACAATCGCTTGCACTGCAATGCCTTCTTTGCGTCCTTCAAAACCCAGTTTTTCAGTCGTGGTCGCTTTCACATTAATGCAATCGAATTCTACATCCAAATCTTCGGCAATATTGCGACACATTTGCGCAGTGTGCGGTGACATTTTTGGAGCTTGCGCAATAATAGTGATGTCGGCGTTAATCAAGTCATAACCTTTTTCTTGCACAATGTGATAAACATGGCGCAATAACACCCGACTATCCGCACCTTTAAAAGCAGGATCAGTATCAGGAAAATGTTTGCCAATATCACCTAACGCCGCCGCTCCTAATAACGCATCCGCTAAAGCGTGCAAAACCACATCACCATCCGAATGCGCTTCCAAAGCTTGCTCGTAAGGAATCGTCACGCCCCCTAAAATAATAGAATTGCCATCCGTAAAACGATGTACATCATAACCTTGTCCTATGCGTATCATTATTGCTGCTCCAAATAAAATTGTGCTAAAAGTAAATCTTCCGGTTGGGTAATTTTGATATTGTCAGGGCGACCTTCGACAATTTTCGCAGGCAATCCTGTTAATTCTAACGCGCTAGCTTCATCGGTAATTGCCAAATTCCCCTGCGTTTGTTGCAATGCTTGTTTCAACACGCCATAGCGGAACATTTGCGGCGTTAAGGCTCGCCAGACAGTGCGGCGATCTAACGTGCTTTGAATATTGTCGCCATTCACTTGTTTTAAAGTGTCGTGCGAAGGCAACGCCAAAATGCCGCCTGTCGCATCGTTTTTCAGAGTTTCTATTAACTTATGCATATCGCCAGAAGTAATACAAGGTCTAGCCGCATCATGCACTAACACCCAATCATCTGCTTGTACTTGATTTTCCAAGCTTTTTAATGCCGATAACACCGAATCTGCCCGTTCTTTGCCGCCCGCTGCGGTTAAAATTTTTGCGTGTTTTGAGATGTCTAACTCAGGCCAATACGGGTCTTCAGCAGAAATCGCTACGGCAATGGTTGTAAAAACATCAGCTTGCAACAGACGGGTTAAAGTACATTCAATAACAGTTTGATTTTGCAGAGGTAAATATTGTTTGGGGCGATCGGCTTGCATTCGTTTTCCCACGCCAGCGGCAGGCACAACGGCAAAATATTTTGGTGAATTCATAAAAAATTTTAAAGTTTAATGTGAAGAACGCGAATGTAGATAAACAACCGCAATTTCTGGTGGCACTCGAAATCTGACTGGCAAAATGCTCGTGCCAATACCAGTCGTCACAAACATATTCCGCCTGCCTTCGGCAATATAGCCGCTAGCTAATTTTTCGCCGTATTGCGAAGGCACGATTAATCGTCCTAGGAGCGGTAAATTGACTTGCCCACCATGCGTGTGACCTGCAAAAGTAATTGCAATCCGAAAGGGGAGTTCATAAAAAATATCGGGGTTGTGGGTAAATGCAATCACTACATCTTTTTCAGGCACACCGCGCAGGGCTTTATCTGTATCAAAATGCGCCCCCCAATAATCGCCAATTCCTGCCAGCCAAAACTGACAACTGCCGTTTTTCAGCAAAATAGCCTTATTTTCCAATAGCGAAATTTGTTCTCGTCTGAAAATTTCCTGCATTTTCCAGCCGCTATACCACCAATCATGATTGCCTAATACAGCATAAACACCCAGCTTTGCCTGTAGTTTTTTCAATTCTGGCGCAATTAATTCAGGTTTAACAAAGTCTCCACCGATGACTTCGTGAATAACAAAATCCCCTGCTAATAAAATCAAATCCGGTTGTATTGTATTGGTTGCTTCGACAACTTTGCGTAAATTATTCAAATCATTATGAGGTGAACCGACATGCAAATCGGACAAAACCACAATTTTTAAACTATCACATTTTGCAGACCATTGGTGTATTTTAATATGGGTTGTGGTGGTAATAAAACGTGAAGGTTCAAACCAGAAAGCCCACAGTCCTAGGATTAAAAGCGTAAGAAAAAAGATTAAGAGTATAAAAAACTTATACTTACTCAATAATTTGATAAAAAGTTTCATTTTCTTTAATCATCCCTAATTCATGGCGGGCGCGTTCTTCAATCGCTTCTGAACCATTTCTTAAATTCAGCACCTCGGCATAAAGTCCAGCATTGCGGTCTTGGCTTTCTTGCACTTCTTTTTTTAACGATTCAAGGCGATTTTCATATTCTAAAATTTGCCCGATGCCGCCATCACCGTTCCATAAGCGATTTTGCAGTAGCATGATTAAAATAATCATAAAAATGGCGAGTATAGTTTTAATAAGACACCTCTATGGTATTTCGGCAGACAAAAGCGATTTCTTGTAATTATCAGCAAACTAGGCGGGAGTGAAATTTTCCAAACAAGTTGCCCGTCGCTGTTTTAAAAACACCGTATCACAACCGTGAACTAAGATAAAGAAAGGATTGTTTGTCTTCAACTGCAATATGATGTTGCAACCAGTTTTTAAGGAACATCAGTAATTCATTGTTATCGACCATTTTATTCTCTTTACTTTTGGCTTGGATTTCCTTTAATTTCTTTTTTAGCTCTGAATGATATTGACTATGTATTTTTACATCTTTATACCCAAAAGCGTGAAAAATCTTTTCTTCTGCATTGAAATGTACATTTGTATATTCCACAAGCTCATGCAGCACTTCGTCAATCACTTCAATATCCGAATGTTTCACCATGATTTCTTCATAGAGTTGATTAATCAAGTCGATTAAGATTTTGTGTTGCTCATCAATTTCAGGAATACCCATACTTAAATCATCCGTCCATTCAAAAAAGCTATGTTTAATATCGAGCGTGGCTTTTGGATTGTATTGTAAGGCAAAAATCGTTATGTCATCGGACTGCGGCTGCATACCACAAAACTCAGTTACTTTATCTGCTAAGGTGTTGACTAAAATTTTGACATCGCTATAGCTGGAATTTAAAACTTCAATGGTGCGATCTAATGAAAAAAACTCTTGCAGAGTATTTTCAGCCTCTGTAACGCCGTCCGTGTACAAAACTAAACTATCGCCTTCTTCTAATTTGGTATGCGCCACTTCATAACGCGCTTCGTCATAAACACCTAATAAAATATTTTTCGGAACAGTTAATAAGTGAAACGGATTATTTTTTCGAGATAATAAAGGCGGGTTGTGACCTGCGTTTAAATAGCGTAACTCACCCGTCACCACATTTAACAAGCCCACAAACAGCGTAACAAACATATTGCTCTCATTATTTTCACATAAGAGTTTATTCACCGTAATTAAGGCTGTGGCAAAACGTTTCGGCTTAGTGATTTTTGATCTTAGCAAAGTCATTGTTTCCATCATAAACAACGCCGCTGGAATCCCTTTGCCTGACACATCGCCAATCGTAATCACAATATGTTCTGCATCAACCTCAAAAGCGTCATAAAAATCCCCCCCAATTTCTTTGGCAGGACGCATGATGCCATAAGCTTTGAGTTGTGGATGTTGTGGAAATAAATGATGAAATTTGGGCAGCATATTCATTTGAATTTCAGCCGCAACGGTTAATTCTTTTTGTAGTTGTTCGTGTCTAAGCTGCTGTTCTATGCCTTTCAGTAATTCTTCATTACTACGCCGAATTCTTTTGCCCAATAATTGCAAAAGATTTTTTGCAGCATTTGGCAAAATCGCCACTTTTTGCCAAAACACATCTTCATGGATGGCAATGACTTTACTCGCCTCACCTGCAATCACATACGCAGAGGCAGGATTACCATCAAACAAAGAAATTTCGCCCACACATTCGCCCTGCTTAACCACAAAAACTTCTTTGCCATCGGTCAAATTAAAATGAATATGCAAACATCCCGAGACTAGCAAATACAAAAAATGATTGTGTTGTCCTTTTGTAATTAACACATCCCTCGTTTTCAGATGTTTCACCGGACATTCTGATAATGAGGATTCAACTAAGTAGTAAGGCGTTTCTATGAAAATTTGTTGCTCTGCAAGATAAGCACGATAGCGAGACTCGCTCGGAGCTCTTCTATCTTCGCTAATGATTTCTCCATTAGAAAGAATTAAAGGAAAAATAATGTTTACTTCAGATTTTCTGAGATCTACATCCTGCTTTTTTTCTAAGTTTTGCGTGGTTTTTTCCATAAGGTAAAAGCTTTTCTACAGCTAAATATTTTTACTAAGTAATATAGTGTTTAAACTAAGGATAAAGGTGAATTATACAGAGAAAATAACGATTTGAATTCACAATAACAATCTCAAAAAAGAGAGTTGAAATATAAATACTGTCATTGTGAAAAGCGTTGTGGAGGTATAAGCAGAATAATTCATTGGTTTTATTGTACGCGCTAGCCATAGAAAAAGACATCAGCTAAAGCTTACAATACAAAGAATTCTAGTAGGAATAGCTATAGTAAATAGTATAGCGAGTTGAATAAAATTTATGAAAATCACAAATTGATTAAATATGTTTTAACCAGGGATTTTAAATAGAAAATAGGCTGTGTAAATTTCAAAAACGAGGGTTATATTTTTAAACGCATAGAAAATATATTTTTATCATTTTTACGTTGATAATTCCCCTCATCGATATAATGGCGAACCAAATGTATTCCTAATCCGCCTATATCCGCGTCTGCAAGCGTTTTTGGCAAAACCAAATCAGGTGCAGCTAAAGGATTAAAGGGAGAGCCGCTGTCTTCTATTTCAATTTCGATATTATCTTGCCAATAACGACATTTAATTTCAATTTTGCTATCGCATTCAATTGGATACGCATAACTAATAATATTAGAAATTAATTCAGTTAAAACTAAATCTATTTTAAACGTTGTTTTTTCTGGTATTTTAAATAGCGTGGCAATATTATCATTCACCCAAGCACTTAATGTATTTAATTCATCAACGTTATTTTTAAGTGTTAAATGGCATAACATTTCGTGCTCCTTTGTATTGAATAAATCATAATCGGTAGCCGCTATCATAAATTATGCAGGGTTTATTCTGTAACGGCTGCATTTAAATCTTCAGTTGCTAATGCAGCATTATCATAGATTGGAATCAATAAATTGATGCCTGCAATGACTAACGTTTCTTCTACGGATGATTGCGGATTAATAAACACTATTTTTCCACCGCGTTTGGTTTGTGCTTTAGCTGCTGTGAGCAAAAGACGTATGCCAATGGAAGAAAGAAAGTTGAGGTCTGCTAAATCGACAATGACTTTTTCTTTTTTGCTGGCGGTGTGCGCTGTAAAAGAAGTTTCTATTTCACCAGTGCCTTGTATATCAAGTCGTCCAATGATTTTAACTTGTTTGATAGCGTTGTCTAATTCTTGAATCTCAAGTTGTGCCATTTTGTTACCTTAAAGTGTTGCGATGTTAGTCAAGTCAATTGAACGATAGGGATTACAAGTTTATAAAAAATCTGTAAGTCTAACGCGTCTGAAGTATGAAAAAATTTACCGATACTAACAATTTAATATGACAAGCTTGTGACAAGTTATTCAGAGTAAGCTGAAGTCTATTTGTCAAAACACAGTGCTTAGTTCTAAAGCGAGCATAATCGCATCTTCGCGGCTGTTGTTTGCAGCGGGATAATAGCCTTTTCGCACACCAATTTCATTAAAGCCTAAACTTTCGTATAACGATTGGGCTTTAGCGTTAGAAGGTCGCACTTCTAAAAACATCGTTTCTGCTTTTTTGCGTGCCACTTCGATTAAATGTTCCATAATTTTTCGCCCTACGCCTAAACCTTGCGCTTGTGGGTCAACAGAAATATTTAAAATATGCGCTTCTCCAGCACCGATTGATAAAACCGCATAAGCGATTACTTTTTCAGTATCTTCACAAACCCAGCAGCTATAGCTTAATGGCGTAAAACAGTCGATAAAAATATCTTCACTCCATGGAAATTCATAATTTGTGTTTTCAATTTCTAAAACTCGCGCTAAATCTGCCTTGCGCATTTTTCTTAATCGCATTAAATCTACCTTGCTAACTGAATCGGGAAAAACTTTTGCATAAAATTCTCTATCTGCGTCATAGGTTATAAAGTCTTTAATTAAACGCAATACACCAAACATTACTTACGCTCCTTAATTTCTTGATAAGTTTTGAGTGCTAGTTGTAAATCTTGCCATGCTTTGGCTTTTTGCGATAGTGAGCGCAGCAAATAAGCGGGGTGATAAAACACACAGAGCGGAGTATTGTTGACTTCATAAACTTTGCCACGCAGTTTTCCTATGGCTATATCGGTGTTGAGCAATTGCTGTGCTGCAATGCGTCCGACTGCAACAATGATTTTGGGTTGTATCAAGGCAATTTGTCGATTGAGAAAAGGACGGCAGGCGTTCATTTCGTCCACATGCGGGTCGCGATTGCCGGGTGGTCTGCATTTGAGAATATTGGCAATAAAAATATCTTCACGTTTTAAGCCAATCGCTCGCAGCATTTCTGTTAATAATGCGCCTGCCGCACCGACAAAAGGTTGCCCTTGCAAGTCTTCTTGTTCACCCGGAGCTTCTCCAATAAATAACCAGTCTGGATTTTTATTGCCAGAGCCAAAAACCGTTTGGGTGCGAGTTTGGCACAGTCCACATTGGCGGCAGGTTGCGACTTCTTGTTGTAACGTGTCCCAATTATCAACTGGAATCATCGCGGGTTGAATCACTTCCGGCGGGATGGGTGGTGCGATAACAGGAATTTCTGGAATTTCCACAGGTGGAGCATCAAGACCTTTCAGGTTTTGAAAACCTGAAAGGTCTGAAATAGCAGGCGGGGTATATCGAAGTTGCCAGCTTTCAATGCCCATCGCTTCCAAATATTGCAGGCGGGTGGTGTTATCCATAAACAAAAACCTCGTTAATTGCTGCAACTTCTTGCAATACATAATCAATTTCAGGTCGCTGCGAATCAATCACTGTATCCTTTAAGTGCTTATGATGTGGAAAGCTTGTTAAATCTGGAAAATGGGGAGTACAGTCGTAACGAAATACTAAGCTGTTTTGTGGGTTTTGACAGTGATAGCGATAGTCTAAATGTTCAAGTTGCTGATTATGGATAATCACTGCATCGTGAATTTCGAGCAAATAACCTTGCGAGAAGCGCAACCGAATTCGTAAGTTAACCCGCTCTGGAGTTAAAATTTCTTCGGTGTATCGCTCTACATAAACATTGTCACACTCAAGAATTGCTAATTCAATGCTATTCAAATAGCTTTCTAGTTTTTTATGCAGCATGTTTGAGTTTTGTGTCGAGTTCATGGCGCAGAGACAAATAATGCCTATAGTCATTTGCCCATTCTATGAATCGCGCATCATCGGGCAGTTTTCCTTGCGAGTATTGATTAAAAAACTCTTCTGAAGCCATTTTTTGTTCCTGCTCCAAAAGGCTAAGGCGTTTAGCAATCGCGATCAGCGCGTCTAATGGCGTGGTGTATTGAATGGTTTGTTTTCGCATGATTGCGCTCCCAAAATTAAATAATTTTGTTTTCATTAAATCCTAAAAAATTGTGCTTATGTGCAATGTTTCCCATTTTTCTTTTTATTAAAGCTTGTGAGGGTATAAAACTTGCGATTCTTTAATGCTATTTGAATAAGACACATACCAATTATACCCCAGATTCAGCACGACACTTTAGACCTAACCAGTTTTAAAAACCTATCAGGTTTTCACCGTAAATTAACAATTCCCCCAAAAAAAACGCGCTATAATCGGACAACAATAATTAAAACAGGAGAGCTTGTATGAATACAAAAAACTTGCAGACAGCACTGATGTTATTCTCACTACCGAATCTGACTTTTGCCAGCGAAGCGGATTTGAAAATTCCTGAGGCTATCAAATCGCAACACATTCTTTATATTGGCTTTATTATCACTCTGCTGGGCTTGGTATTTGGCTGGTATCAATTCACACGGGTGAAAAAATTGCCAGCGCATTCCTCCATGTTGGATGTCGCGGATGTGATTTATCGCACTTGCACGGCATATTTAAAACAACAAGGTAAGTTTTTAGCGGTGTTATTTGCCTTTACCGCCACAGCAGAAGCCGGTTATTTCGGCTTTTTAGCCAAAGGACACGACGGCTTGCCGCTGTTTGGGTTTGGCGGTGTCGCGTTAATTATCACTTGGTCAATTATTGGAATTTTAGGTTCATATTCGGTTGCGGCGTTTGGAATTCGGATGAACACCCTTGCCAATTCACGCATGGCGTTTGCCTCGCTACAGCGCAATCCATTGAAATTATTAAATATTCCATTGGATGCTGGAATGAGTATCGGCGTAGTGTTGATTTGCGTGGAATTGTTATTAATGTTGGCCATTTTATTGCTAATGCCAGGAGAACTAGCGGGCGCGTGTTTTGTGGGATTTGCAATTGGCGAATCACTGGGCGCATCCGCGTTGCGAATTGCCGGCGGAATTTTCACTAAAATTGCTGATATTAGCTCCGACTTAATGAAAGTGGTTTTTAAAATTGGTGAAGATGATCCACGCAATCCCGGTGTGATTGCCGATTGCGCGGGCGATAATGCCGGCGACAGCGTGGGGCCGACCGCCGATGGTTTTGAAACTTACGGCGTAACCGGCGTTGCGATTATTTCCTTTATTCTGTTAGCGGTAACAGGCGGCGAAGATTTGCAAACCGAATTGTTGGTGTGGATTTTTGTGATGCGGATTTTAGCGGTGATGACTTCAGTTGCGGCTTTTTATCTAAATGGATTTTTAAGCAAAATCAAATACACAGGCGCGGACAGCATGGATTTTGAAATCCCTTTGACGCATTTAGTGTGTATTACCTCAGGGCTTTCGATTGCAGTGACTTATCTCGCATCCTATTTATTAATTCCTGAATTAAACGGCAATGCCGATATGTGGTGGATATTAGCGACTATTATCAGCTGCGGGACATTGGGCGCGGCGTTGATTCCTGAATTTACCAAAGTTTTCACCTCACCAAAATCCATTCATGTGCAAGAAGTGGTCAGTGCAGGACGCGAAGCAGGCGCAAGTTTGGTGATTTTATCAGGCTTAGTGGCAGGAAATTTCAGCGCGTTTTGGAATGGCATGGTGTTTTTTGTGCTGATGTTTATTGCCTATTTCACCAGCACGTTTGGCCTCAGTGACATCATGCAATACCCTTCAGTTTTTGCCTTCGGTTTAGTCGCTTTTGGAATGCTGGGCTTAGGGCCTGTAACGATTGCAGTCGATAGTTATGGCCCCGTCACGGATAACGCCCAATCTATTTATGAGTTATCGTTGATTGAAACGATTCCAAATATTGATAAAGAAATTCAGCAAGAGTTTGGCTTTACCCCCGATTGGGAAAAAGCGAAATATTATTTGGAAGCGAATGACTCAGCCGGAAATACTTTTAAGGCGACCGCAAAACCTGTATTGATTGGCACGGCGGTAGTCGGTGCAACAACGATGATTTTTTCGTTAATTTTAATGTTAAAAAACACCTTAGGCGTAGAACCAGAAACGATTTTAAACCTGTTAAACCCGTACACGATATTAGGTTTTATCTTAGGTGGCTCGGTGATTTATTGGTTCACTGGAGCATCTATGCAAGCGGTGACTACCGGAGCTTACCGCGCGGTAGAATTTATTAAAAAGAATATCAATCTTGACCCAGACGCACCGAAAAAAGCCGATGCCGCCTCTTCCATTCGCGTGGTTGAGATTTGCACGCAATATGCGCAGGCGGGCATGTTTAATATTTTCGTGGGCGTATTTTGTTTCACGTTAGCATTTGCGTTTCTTTCTTCACCTTCTAGTTTAGGTGGCGAAAATGCGGTGGCGTTATTTATCAGTTATTTAATTTCACTGGCTGTGTTTGGCTTATTTCAAGCCGTGTTTATGGCGAATGCGGGCGGCTGTTGGGACAACGCGAAAAAAGTGGTGGAAGTGGATTTGAAAGAAAAAGGCACGCCGCTGCATGATGCCTGTGTGGTCGGCGATACGGTTGGCGATCCGTTTAAAGACACGTCTTCGGTTGCATTAAATCCGATTATTAAATTCACCACCTTGTTTGGTTTGTTGGCGATGGAGATTTCAGTTTCGGAAGGCTTTCGAGATGCCGCGCCTTACGTTGGTGTACTGATGTTTTTAATTGGACTGTATTTTGTTTATCGCTCGTTTTACAACATGCGGATTGGGCAAAATTAAATCTTTGGGAGTGTAAATTTCAAGTTTGCACTCCCGTTCAGATTGGCTTTTCCTCGGCAATTAACTCATCTATTAAATAATCACACGAACCGCAGCCTGTGCCAGCACCGGTTTGTTCGGCAATTTCTTCAAAAGTATTCATTCCCTTTGCGATAAGATTTTGAATTTGTGCTTTAGTTGTGCCGCTACAGGTGCAGATAACATCTTGTTTTTGCGATGGATTGTTATTCATGGCGTAGTTTAAGGGTTAAGTTTAGAAAGCTAAGTTGTTATTTTAATGCACTGTATTGTAATTAAAAAATCATGATTCTTGACTGCAATACAGAGTTTTCAACGTTAAAATTTTTTAAGACGACTGGTCATCTTGAAAAAGTTTAATGTAAACCTCGATACACGTTAAAACTTTTGTTCAGAGACTTACACTGCGCAACATCTATTACGTTTAACTTTTCGCACCATTCAATAATTTTGTTCTAAAAACATCCCACTCTTGCTCGCTCATTGTTTTTAGCTGTCTATTTTTTTTATATTTCTTATTATACCGACTGATTTCCGCATTCTCTTTATCAATATTTGCCAGCAACGCTTTTTGAATAGGCTCTAATAACTCGGCTAATAATAACGCGGTTGTTTCTGCTAACTCAGCTTGTATAAAACGCGCTAGATTTTTTTCAGATTGTTTTGAATGTTCTTCTGATAAAAAATCTTTTTCAATTAAAAGTTTCGCAATATCTTTAGTTCTCACTGACAAATATTCAAGCAAGCGATTATCGCAACCTATTGACGATTTAACGACCACATCCATTTTTTTAAAATACGCCGATATTTCATTTTCTATTTCTAAAGCCCGCTGTTCATTAATATTTTCTTGTGGTGGATTTAAAAAATCAGCAAGTTCTTCATCTATATAAAAAAACTCCCTATCCCGCAGCGGCTTTTTTTCAACAACAGGTAACGGAATAACTGTTTCGGTTAAACTTTCTAGTTCTTGATTGAAACCTTCCATTTCTCGCAAAAAATTATCTATCGTCTGAGAATCAGATTTTGATAAATCGTTCAGTTCTTTTTTAATAGCCGTGTAAGTTGATTTAGCGACAGAATGATTTTTTTTAAGTTCAAATTGTTGTGAAAACAAGTTAAGTTCAACATCATTATGTTGATTATGTTCTGAAAACGTATTGAGTAAGCTATCAAATTCTTGCGGATTAAATTTTTTCTTAATTTTATACTGCACAGAAAACCCTAACAGATATAACTCTTTTTTCCAGTTATCTATTGTCTCTTTTAAACGACTTTCTTTGTTGCTTTCATTGGAAAGTTTTTGCTGTTCTATTTCATAATCAATGGCTAAATCGAATAGCGTTTGATTTTGTAATTTAAGTTCTGACAAAGGATTAATCAGATTAAATTTTTTCCAAGTGCGTTCTTCCAAAATAAATAACGGCAAAGGTGTTTTAGGTTTATCAACACCATTTTCAGATTCAGCATGTTTAATTAACTCAATACAAATTAATTCATCTTGATAAAGTTTGGCGAGATGATTAATTTTTGGCTGAAGCTTTTGTAAAAAACTCAGGTCGTTTTTATCTTTTTGAGCCTTTATTTCTGTTGTTATCAACTGAGTGACGCGCTCAATTTTTTCGCCAATACGAAGTAATTTATGAAACGTACTGTCTATGTCGTTTGTTAAATCAGAATTGATAGGAGATTGTTTTTGCATTTTGAATATTTGCAGAGTTTTTTAGGAGTCCAAAACAGGTTTTGGACTCCAGCAATTGAATTAACCGCCAAACGATAAATTCAATAATTCATTGTCCAATTTTCCAGCGCGGAAGCTTTTGCCTGATTCAACGGCTGTCACAATCACACTGGCGGGGCTGAATAACATGCCGTCAATTTTGAAGAAATCGTATTTGCATTCTTTAAAAATTTGCGCAAACGGTTTGCCGTAATCTTTTGAAGTTGAACTTGGCAATTCTTTGGCTAATTTTTCTGCCGCTTCGTCACTGCCTTTTACAAAAATATGCACTTGTCCGGCAAATAAAATCGCATCATTCGTGCGTCCCATTGCTTGCACAAAATCAGGATGTGGAGGGCAAATGGGCGCACTGCCGCTGCCGTCGAGAATGTTTTCCAGTGGAAAATGCAATTCGTGTGCTTTGTGCATGGCGACTTCTAAAACCCGTCCAACCACTTGTACGCAGCCTGCTAAACTGCTGGTGGGTGTAACAATAATGGTTAAGTTTTCAGGTAAAACACCGCAAGCTGCCGCAACTTTTTCGACAATTTCCACAGGTGGCAATTTGTCATTTTCAATCACTAACACGGTTTTGTCGTGGCTGTCTTGATAATCCAATTCTTTATACAGCTCTTCGACTGGATGGGTTACGCCGTCTTTGGTTTTTTTTGCCATTGCGCGGGCGGGGCCTGAACCTAAGGCGTAATATTTTTCATGCGATAAACTCCAGCCTGCATATTGGCTGCCTAAACAGGCTAATACGGGGTTGCTGGTGTGCACGTTGACGGTGAGTGGCCATTTTTCGGTGTACGCGCTTTGCGAAATTGAAACTGTGCCCATTCCGCCTAAGCAAATTTCGGTGATAATCCGCCCCGCTTCTAATCCGCCCGGAGCTTTGATTCCTGCGTCGATGACAGTGCAGCCGTTTTCCATCGTTTGTACGTTTAAGCGTAATTTGTCGGCATTATCGAGCAATTCTTGCACTAAAGGTTGAGTCAGTTTATTCACGCTGGCTTGGTATTGCATAGTATTCTGATTTGATAGTTGTTGAAAAAAAGTGTGTGTTTTCAAGCGTAAAGCTGATAACACATGATTTAAGTTTTTACCGCTGGCAATAATACTGCAAAGTGGCTGGTTTTTGCTAATAATTGCGCCGGATGCGGGTATATCAACACAGCTTTTTAGCCACTCTGTTTGTGTTCTAATTGCTATTTTTTGGGGGGCGTACAGAATTTGATAGGCTTTATAAGATTTTGTTTTAATTTGATTTTTATTTTTTTTAAGATTGTTGCCATTGATGCTGAGCAAATGTGCGCTTAATAAATCCTCTTCATATAACTGCATACTGGCAGGCGGGCGCGGGTTAATTTCCAAAACATAGCAAGTATTTTCAACCAGCATAAAATCTAAACTGTTTAAGCCACGCAAACCATAAGCGGCGGTCAGTTTTTCGACCCAATTTGTTAAGGTTTGTTGTTGCGTTAAAGAAAGTTCCGCGTGATTGACAATCCCTGCAAAAACAAAAGGTTGCTGATTTAATTCGATTGTCCATTGTTGATTAAAACCAATCACCCGCGCTTGTGTGCCATTCGCTAAAAATAACACCGATAACGCTTTGCCTGCTAAATAACGTTGATAATAAATGTCGTTATTCTGCGTTAAGTTTTGAGTTGAAGCATTTGAAAAATGCGCAATATTGAGACCGCCTTGGCTGTGCTGCGGTTTAATCAGCCAATTGGCATTGTTTTTAGGCGCGGTAAAGCTAATTTGCGGAAAGGTGATATGCAGATTTTCTAAGTTCTGGAAAAAATCGCGTTTATTTTGCAAGGCGAGAAATATTTCAGGAGAATTGCCTAAGATTTCAAAATGCTGCGCTAAAAGTTTTAAGCTGCTTGGATGAGATTCAAAGCCGCTGCCATAAATAAGGTGCGAAATTCCGTGTTGTTTGAACTGTGCGATAACGGGGACTAAATCAGCGATGCTTAATGAAGTAACTTTTTGATAATGCTCTGATAATTCCTGTGTGTCTTGATCGCCATAGCAATCAATCACAAACGGCAGAAGTTTGGCGTTGCGAGTAGCTTGCGCCAACATGCGGGCGGAATTGGCAATAATCAGTAGTTTTTTTGGAAGCTTTGACATGATTAAGAGAAAATTTACGCGCGTTTCCGGTGCGTTAAAAAAACGCTCTAATAGGCATAGTGAAAGTGTTAAAATGCCAAACTGCTGCTGTACGCTAAGCAATTTCTAAAAATATACGTTGTCAGTAATCTGCTCTGATGCTTTCTGTTGATGCGCTGTTATTGAGTACAACGATTTACCTTCAATTAAGGAATCGGTTTTAACTATGAACTTCTGGGAAACCAAAAAACTCCACGAAATGACCACTGAAGAATGGGAGTCATTATGTGATGGCTGTGGTAAATGTTGTTTGATTAAACTGGAAGATGAGGATACTGAGGAAATTTATTTTACCAGTGTGGTGTGCGATTTAATTGATTTAGATACTTGTCGCTGCACGGATTATGCAAATCGTTGTACGCGCGTGCCTGAATGTATTGATTTAAAACAACATGATTTTAAAGAATACAACTGGTTGCCCGCAACGTGTGCTTATCGAATTTTGGTTGATGGTGGCGAGTTGGCTTGGTGGCATCCTTTGATTTCTGGAACAACAGAAACCGTAAAAGATGCGGGCGTTTCCATTAGCAGTTTTGCCATGAAAGAGTCGGATGTGGGTGATGATGACTTAACCGAATATACCATTGAGTGGTTAGGTAAGCCTTTATAATTTAACAAAAAAACCTGACAGATACTAAACACCTGTCAGGTTTTATTTTTACGAAACGTCTTTTGTCCACTCTTGCAAAGCTTCAATAATTTCTTGTGCTTGTTTAACACTGGAAATATTAAATTTAGACTTTTGCTGATATTCACCATCGCGTTTTTGATAGCGACGAATGGTGTATTTATCTTCGCTGTACACTTCTTTGGTGCGATTCCATTCTTGGTAGCGATAAATAACCGTTGCCCACGCGCCTTTTGTGAGTACTTTTTTATCTAATTCCTTGATTGTTTCAATTCCACCATCTTCGTAAGTAACGGTTAATTCTTCGACTGTTGTTGCCATGTTATTTTCACTTGTATTTTAAAAATATTATCTGGAGTACAAAATAATGCTTGTACTTCTAATGCAGTTATTTGCTAATAAACTGCCCAAAAGCCCGACTGCCCGCGCCTGTTTTTATCGTATTCATCACTTTTAACGTTTGCGCATCAATCACAGAAACGCTGTTATCAAACCAGTTTGCCACATACACATGTTTGTCATCAGGATGGGTACTAATTCCTTCTGGTTTATCGCCAACTTCAAGCACCGCAATTTCTTTTAACGTTTTAGTATCAACAACCGAAACAGTGCCGTGATCTTGGTTTGTGACAAACAAGCGACTATCGTGCATTGCCAAGGCGGTTGCGTAAGGTAATGCGCCAACTTTTATGGTGGCTAAGCGTTTTAAATTATTTGCCGCCAATACGCTGACATTATCACTTTGCACATTGGCAACGTAAAGTTTTTCGCCTTTCCTATCAATGCTTAAGCCAAAAGGATGTTTGCCGACTTTGCTGGTGTTTTTAATGCTGAAATCCGTTAAATCAATTTGCGAGACGGAATCATCAAGGCGATTAGCGACATATAGCCAATGATTATCAGGACTGACCACTAATCCAGACGGCGATTGCCCGACTGAAATCGTTTTCACGGTGGCAAAGGTTTCGCTATCAATCACGGCAACGGTATTTTTATACCAATCTGCAACATAGATTTTTTTTCCATCAGGACTCAGCGCAATACCAAGCGAGCCACCACCGACTTGCACAGTTTTAATCACTGCTTGTTTTGCCGTGTCAATCACCGCAAAACCTTGCGCCTCTGGTGTGCTGATATAGACTTTTTTACTGTCAGGAGAAATTGCCACACCCACAGGTTTGCCTGAAACACTGACTGTATTAACAACTTTTGCAGTGGTTGTATCAATAATAGAAACGCTGTCACCTAACTGATTGCTAATATAAGCAAACGGTTGGGCAGACAGCTCGAAAGAGGTTAAAGTTGCAACGATAGCCATCGCTGCAACTGCATAGTTCACTTGGAACACTTAAGAAACCTTATTTTTTTTCAGCGAGCGATTTAATGCTCTCTAAACCAGCTTTAAATAAATCGCCTACTGCTTTATTTGCAGTTTCTTCATTCATTTCTTCGGGTGGATTGTTGTTCATATAAGCGCGATAAAAGCCTGCTTTCCATTGCACAACAGATTTGTCACCTTTGGCTTCTACAGTGATTGCAGCAGCATAATCCGTCACAGGTAACACTGGAATTTTTTCGTTTTGTCCAGAATGAGTGATTTCTTTATGTGAACTCATTTCAGTAATACGATAGGCGTAGCTCATTTTCGCGTCATCGTATTTTTTCATTTCTTCAGAAATAGTGCCGCCGTCTTTTAAAGTAATAACTCTGGTTGCGCCCACTGCGTTACCCCCTTTTGCTGCCACACTTTTTACACCCGGCAACCAAGACATATCGTCATAATTTTTAATAACTGCCCATACTTTTGCAGCAGGCGCATTCACTTCAATATCTCTTTCTAATTTTTGACGCACAGGGCCATGTGCACTGGCAGTCGCTGCGAAAAATGACAACGCGAGTGGAACAAGCAAAGCAAATTTTTTCATAATAACTTCCTATTTTTTTAAAAAATCGTAAAAACCGAACCGATAATTATAAGGCACAATCTCTGTGTCAGGTAGCCTAAATTTAAGCAGGAAACAGGAAATTGCAAGGTTTACAAAGTTCAACGCTGAAATCGCGGTTGCAGCAACAGGCTCGTTTACATTTTGAAGAAAATGTGGCTTATTTGAAAGTGGATAATCAAACGTTGGAAACACAGGTGTTGCAAGAATTATTGCTGTGTTGGTCTTGTGTATAAATTGGCTGCATAAAGCTTTGCGGAATCTACGAGTTTGCAATTTGCTACAAATTTTTTCAAGACGACTGGTCGTCTTAAAAAATTTACGCCTCAAATGCCTGAACACGATGACACGGCTTAGGTGATTAGAAACCTGTACAAATCAACTTAGGCAAGTTTATTCTTAAAATCACTGAGGTCACGACTGGCAGTCGTTTAAGGCATAGGTATCTACACAAAATATCTTGACAGTTATTTATAATAAAACCATTGATAATAAAGAGTTTTTTGTAGGTTGGGTTAGCATTATTGAGCGAAGCGAGATAAGCGTAACCCAACATACAGCCTTAAAATAAACGCACTTTGTTGGGTTACGCTCTTTTTTCTGACGAAAAAAGCAGCTAACCCAACCTACATATTTCAATATCTCATTGATATGTAAATATTTTTCAAACTAAAGATGTGTAGATAACTATGCGTTTAAGGACTGCCAGTCGTAAAGTTGCCGAATTTATTTCATGCGTATTCCTTAACAAACAAATCGTATCATCCAATAATCTGTGTCATCGTGTTCAAAACTGACAAAAAGCACACTTTCCCTCGACTTTTTAAAAGGACGCGCTTGCTTACCTCAACAACATTATTGATTAATTTTCACCTCACAATTCAGTCGCTGATGAAAATTTTGCCCCGCAACTTAGCGAAAACGAAAAAAATCACTTCTCAGAATCGAAGTATTTTCCTGTAAAATCCCTCTATGTTTTTTGTCGTTTTTGTAACTTTGAGTACATAGCTAAAAGATATTCATTTAATTATTCATAAATCAATAAGTTAAAATAACTTTAAGGAGTTTGCTTTGAAACCGATAAAAGTAGGTGTACTAGGATTAGGCACAGTGGGCGGAGGTGCTGTCAACGTTTTAACAAGAAATGCGAAAGAAATTGCCCGCAGAGCAGGACGCGATATTGTTGTGACTCACGCCTCTGCTAAAGATTTAAACAAAGCGCGGATTTGCGATACCACTGACATTGTCTTAACTACGGATAGTTTTGAAATTATCAATAATCCTGAAATTGAAATTATTTTGGAGTTGATGGGCGGAACGACACAAGCGAAAGAGTTGGTATTCGCTGCAATTGAAAACGGCAAACATGTGGTGACAGCCAATAAAGCTTTGATTGCCTTATATGGCAATGAAATTTTTGCCAAAGCCAGCGAAAAAGGCGTGATTGTGGCATTTGAAGCCGCTGTAGCGGGTGGCATTCCAATTATTAAAGCGATTCGCGAAGGCTTAAGTGGCAATCAAATTGAATGGTTAGCAGGCATTATCAACGGCACGGGCAATTTTATTCTCACCGAAATGCGCGATAAAGGGCGTGATTTTGCGGATGTTTTAGCAGAAGCGCAGGCGTTAGGTTATGCAGAAGCCGACCCGACGTTTGATGTTGAAGGAATTGATGCTGGACATAAATTAACGATTTTAGCGGCGATTGCGTTTGGGATTCCATTGCAATTTAGCAAAGTTTACACCGAAGGCATCACGCAAATCACTCGCGCGGATGTGAATTATGCAGAAGAATTAGGCTATCGAATCAAACACTTAGGGATTGCACGAAAGACTCAAAAAGGTATTGAATTGCGTGTGCACCCTACTTTAATTCCTCATCGTCGCTTAATTGCCAACGTAAATGGCGTAATGAATGCAGTGTTGGTGAAAGGTGATGCGGTTGGCGCAACGCTTTATTATGGCGCGGGTGCGGGTGCAGAACCGACTGGCTCTGCGGTGGTTGCTGATGTGATTGACGTAGTGCGTGCTTTAACCAGTGATCCTGAAAATCGCGTGCCGCATTTGGCTTTTCAACCGAATGCGATTGTCGATATTCCTGTGCTTGCAGCTGAAGACATTAAAACTGCTTATTATTTGCGCTTAAACGCAGAAGATAAACCGGGTGTGTTAGCAGATGTCACCAAAATTCTCGCTGACCAAAATATCAGCATTGAAGCGATTATTCAAAAAGAACCGTTGAAAGGTGAAACTTCGTTGCCAATTATTATGTTGACGCAACAAACCTTAGAAAAAGAAATGAATGCGGCAATCGCAAAAATGGAAGCTTTGTCCACGATTATTGGCAAAATCACTCGGATTCGGATGGAAACGTTAGGCTAATTTTCACGACTGCCAGTCCTTTAAAGGACTGGCAGTCGTAACTCCAACTCCGTGTCAATTATTTAGCCGCTGGCGTTGCGCTTGAATTTTCTACTGCTGCTTTCGGGTCTGATTTTTGCTCTACTGTTTTTGATGGAGAAGTGTCTTTTTTATCAGCATCTGGATTAGTTTCAACTACTTTTCGCTCTGGCTCACTGCTAAATAACCAAACGATTGTTTCCCATAAGGTTTTTTCCAAATCGCGCGCAGGTACATCAACCGTAGTTTCTTTGACAACTTTTGCTGCTTGCGGATCGGGGCGAAAATCGCCTTGCACACCTGTTAAGATGTCGCCTTCAAAATACAAAGAAACCCGCTTTTGCTCTCGTGTGTCACCTGCAATACGTTTGGAATACAAATAATCCCAGCGTTTTTGATGAAACGCATCCGCTAACATTGGCGATCCCATAATATAAAGCACTTGCCGTTTGGTCATATTCGGCTTGAGTTGGTCTATCATATCTTGATCGACCATGTTTCCTTGTTGTATGTCTAAGGTATAAATACCCGGAATGTCGTTAAGGATTGATGAACAGGCAGTTAATGTTAAGCCGACTAACATTGTGAGTGAGAAAAACAAGTTGCGCATGGGCTGAAAGCGTAAAATTAAAAGCTAAAATGATACAGGATGTTACAAAATTATCCTATAAATCTGTCTGCGTAGAATATGGATAAAGGCTACAATAGTAGACTTCAAGATGTTTAATTATTAATAAGCCCTTAAGCGTTGTGTTTGAACTATGCTAAGGTGTTGTTAAGTGGAGATTTGTTTTTGGAAACTCAGGATTTAAGAAGTGCGGGTCTAAAAGTCACTTTACCGAGACTAAAAATTTTAGAAATTTTAGAAAGCCAAACGGGTGAACGTCATTTAACGGCTGAAAAATTGTATAAAATTTTGCTCAATGAAGGTGAAGACATCGGTTTAGCAACCGTTTATCGGGTTTTAACCCAATTTGAAGCCGCAGGTTTAGTTACTCGCCATCATTTTGAAGGCGGCAATTCTGTTTTTGAACTAGATTCTGGCAAACATCACGACCATATTGTCTGCATGAAATGTGGCAGAGTCGATGAATTTACCGATGAAACCATTGAAAATCAACAACGCACTATCGCAAAAAACTTAGGTTATGAACTAACCGATCACAGTCTTTATTTATACGGCTATTGCAGTCACTGCAAACAAAACTAACTCCCCAAAAACATGTTTAAACCTCTTATTCTCTACATCGGTCTGCGTTACACGCGGGCAAAACGTCGCACGCAATTTATCTCTTTTATCACCCTAACCTCTGTGCTCGGCATCGCCTTAGGCGTAACCGCATTGATTGCCGTATTGTCGGTGATGAATGGTTTTGAAGCAGAATTGCGTGAGCGCATTTTAGGCATGACCTCGCACAGCACCATCAGTGGCAGAACCGGCGACTTGGAAAATTGGCAACAATTAGAACAGCGTCTAAAAGGACAAAAACATATTGAAGGCGCAGCACCTTTTGTGGAAGGCGAAGTGATGTTAAATGCCGCCAGACGAGTCAGCGGCACAATGCTGCGTGGCATTGATCCTAGCTATGAACCGCGTGTTTCTGAAGTTGGTGAGAAAATGAAGGCAGGAACATTAAAAGATTTAAAAGCAGGCGAATACGGAATCATTTTAGGCGCGGAATTAGCCAATTATCTCGGTGCAATGGTGGGCGATAAAATCACCGTGATTAGTCCACAACTGAATGCCACGCCTGCGGGTGTGATGCCACGTTTAAAACGCTTTACGGTGGTAGGCATTTTTCAAGTGGGAATGTTTGAATACGACCGCAATATGGCGTTGATTCATTTAACTGATGCGCAAAAATTGTTTCGTTTAGGCGATACGGTTTCAGGATTGCGTTTGAAATTGGATGATTTATTTAACGCGCCTGAATTAAGCCATCAACTGGCGATTCAATTGTATGACGAATATCGAGTGAGCGATTGGACAAAAGCGCACGACAATTTTTTCCGTGCAGTAAAAACTGAAAAACGAGTGATGTTTATTATTTTGATGCTGATTGTGGCAGTCGCTGCATTCAATATTGTTTCAACCTTAGTAATGGTCGTCACCGATAAACGCGGCGATATTGCCATTTTAAAAACGCAAGGCTTAACCAGTGCCTCCGTGATGGGAATTTTTATCGTGTTAGGCGCAATTATTGGCGTAGTCGGCACATTATTAGGCACAGTCAGCGGCGTGTTGCTGGCATTAAATATTGAAACAATTGTGCCAGCGATTGAACGATTATTAGGACTGAAATTTATGGCAGCGGATGTGTATTACATTAGCGAAGTTCCCTCAAAACTGATTTGGTCAGATGTTTACACAATTGCAGGCATGGCGGCATTGTTGTCATTATTAGCCACGCTCTATCCTGCTTGGCAAGCGTCCAAAGTAAATCCAGCTGAGGTATTGCGTTATGAATGAATCTACGAGTATTTTACAATGCCACGCTTTGACCAAACGCTTTAAACAAGGCGAAATTGATGTCACCGTGTTAAAAGGCGTGGAGCTGAATATTAATGAAGGTGAACGAGTCGCGATTATGGGCGCGTCCGGTTCTGGCAAAAGCACTTTGCTGCATTTATTAGGCGGCTTAGAAAAACCCAGCTCCGGTGAAGTCGTGTTAGACGGCGTGAGTTTAAACGATATTAATGGCTCTACTTTAGCAAAATTGCGCAATCGCTCCTTAGGTTTTATTTATCAATTTCACCATTTATTAGGTGAATTTACCGTGCTGGAAAATGTGGCAATGCCATTATTAATTGCCGGCGAATCCATACAATTTGCGCAAGAACAAGCCCAAGCCTTATTAACGCGAGTAGGTTTAGGGCATCGGATTAAACACAAACCAGGCGAATTGTCCGGTGGAGAACGGCAACGCGCCGCCGTTGCACGGGCTTTGATTAATAAGCCTAAATGCGTGTTAGCGGACGAGCCTACCGGAAATTTAGACAGCAAAACCGCTGAGCAAATTTATCAATTGATGTTGGAATTAAACCAAGAACTGCAAGTGAGCTTTTTAATTGTCACCCATGACCCAGAACTGGCAGGACGTATGGATCATGTGTTGCAAATGGAAGATGGTTTAATTGTAGGTTAATGTTTTTAAAAGATAATTTTCTATAAAAATATTTGAGCCGCGCTAAAATAACCTTATAATCTTGCTACTTCGATTCTTCAATTTAAACTCTTTTTATGATTAATTTGGAAAAAGCACCTAACACAACGGATGCAGAAATGGCTACTGAATCAGAACCCGCACCTGCAATAGCGGCAGAAGTAACTACCAATCCTGTCACCTCAACTGCTACAGCAGAAACTAAAGATGAATCAAGTGGCGGCGGCTTAGCTGCGTGGATAGAGCGACTGGAGTTAGTCAAGGCTGTTATCATTAATTTGGTGATTTTGTGTGTAATTAGCAGCGTTTGTTTTGTGTTTTATCGCGAATGGAAACGCGAGCCAGTGATTATTGAACCACTTGTTGTACCAGACAGTTTCACACAACAAGGTTACAGCGGCTCAGTCTTAGCCAATCGCTTAATGGATCAAGTTTCTGCCAATCGTGAAGCCTCTTATAATCGTCTGCCCGACAATCAAAAATATTTATTTCCCGTTGAAGTCACCAATGCTGATTCCGCCGATACATTAAAAGTTGATATTCCTGAAACAGGGATGTCGCTGAATATTATTATTCAATATATTCGCAAAATGCGCGGCAAAGAAACTCGGATTAATGGCGATTTAGTCGGTGATAAAGATCAATTAGAATTCACCATTCGCGTGAATGGCAAACCGAAAATTGTAAAAGGAAATCTTAAATCCTTAGAAGCCAATTTAGCTGAATTAGCCGAACATATTATTGAAAATACCCAGCCGTATTTTTTAGCATTAAATTATTATGGCAAAAAAGATTACGATAGAGCATTAGAATTAGTCCAAAAAACCCTAAGTAACAAAGATACGCGCGATGATAGTTTTGCGTATGATTTATGGGGTGGCATTTTAACGCGCAAAAAACAATATGAAAAAGCCATTGAAAAATATAGTGAATCTATCAAAATAAATCCTAATAATGATAGTCCATATATCGGCTTAGGTTTTGTTTATTATCAAGGCTATAAGAATTATGATGGCGCAATTGAAAGTTATCAAAAAGTTATCAAGCGCAACCCAAAAAACTATTCTGCTTATAATGATTTAGCGTTAATTTTAGCTGAAAAAGGCGATACTAAAGCGGCTATTGAAAGTTATAAAAAAGCGATTTTAGCGAATTCGGAATATGCAAATGCGTATTATAATTTAGGTCTAATTTATTTAGGCACAAACGATTTTAAACAAGCTATTTTGCAATTTAGAAAAATTATTGATTTACCTTATAACGCAGGTAATTATTTTAATGCTTATAATGGTTTATGTTATTCGCTCAGCCAAATACAGCATTATGAAGAAGCGGTGAGTAATTGCGAATTAGCGATTAAAATAAAACCTGAAGACGATAATATTTACGATACTTTAGGCACTGTTTATGTTGCGCAAAAGAATCTGCCTAAAGCATTATCTAATTATAAAACCGCTGTTGGATTTAATCCCGACAATAGCGAGGCACAACAACATTTAGCCGAAGTTTTTGCCATGACAGGTCGCTGCAACGATGCTAATACACATCTGAACTTGGCATTAAAAATTGATAGTTCTGTCGATAAAAAAGGCGTGGAAAAGTTTTGCAAAGGAAGCGAAAAACCCAATCTGCAAGACAAAAAAAAGGCGACTTTATAAAGCCGCCTTTTCTTTAAATGAATAAATAATGGTTAGATTAAGTTTGATTAATCAGGCAATTATTGACCCTCACCGGAAAACGCTTTTGGCAAACCGCGACCACGCACTGCATCTGTTTTTCCACCGATTTGAGGTGCTGCTTTACTTTTTGAAGGTTGCGCCGCTTTTTTAGGAGCAACTTGTTGCGGCTCTGCTACGATTTCATCGTTTTGTGGAGCAGATGCCTCCAGTTTTTCTGCAACTGGCTCAGCTGTTATCTCCGATTTTCCTGCGGTGATTTCAGTGTTTTCGGGAGCTGCTGCGGCGGGTTTATTTTGTTGATCCGCTGGTGCAGGAGCAGCCGTTTCCGCATTGGCACAGCTTATAAAAACAGCTAAAACAACAAGACTAACAGCCTGCATCGTTATTTTTTTCATGTTCATCAGAACCTCCTAAAATTTAAAATCAACTAGCGAAATAAGTTGCTATTTTTCTAATATAGCACAGAACACCAGTGAAATCGTGTTAAACACCCCTTATGAAATAAGGTACTTTGTTAGCTTTGTGCAAAGTACACAGATTTTTGGCTGTAAGTCCTTTGTTTCCTTAGACTACATGCCAACCCTTAGATAAAAAGCATTTTGAGTTGCCAAAAGCTATTTTCTAAAAGTGTGACTATCTTCAATAATTTCTACGATAAGTAAGTGAACATAAGTATCAAGTTATTACAAAATATGGGAGGTCAGGCTTTGCCTGATATGGCAAGCAAAGCTTGCACTCCAACATACCGCAAAACTTTAGTTTAACTACTGACCGATTAAACAATGAGCAGCAAAATTGTATGAAAGTAATAAAAAAAGAAAATTTACAACGGACAATGATTATTTATTTTTTGCTGATTGTCTGTGCAGCTTTATTGGTGACAATAGAGTTTGTTTTTGATGTGCAAAGTCCACAGCTAAAAACCACGTTATTGCATAATTTTCAAGAATATGGGCAGCATAAAATGGCGCAAGAGTTAGTGTTTGTGCCGTTGGCGGATTTGCGCAATAAAGCGATTTTGATGATTGCGATTATTATGTACGTCACGATTATTGTGTTGACGATGTTGACGAAAAACATCACCAGTCCGTTGCAGCACATGATTGATGTGTCGCAGCAAATTTCTGAAGGCGATTTAACCAAAACCATTCAAATCAATTCGCATAATGAATTAGCTGAATTGGGCAAGGTGATTAATGAAATGGCGAGTAATTTGCAGGAAGTTACGGTGTTGTCGCAAAACATGAGCAGCACCGGCACAACGTGTTTGGAAAATGTCAGACAATTGCTGGCGAGTGGTGAAATTACCGAAGAAAACACCCGCGAAGTGTTGGATGAATTAGAGCAATTACAAATGAGTTTTGAAATGTTACAAGAGTTTACGGAATGCTTTCGTTTGTATGAAGTGGAAGGAGTTAAGCGTGATTGAGTATTGGTTTGTGTTGCCGGTTGCGATTTGCATTTCAACCGCCGTTTCTTCGATTGGAATCGGTGGCGGGGTGTTATTAATGCCGTTTTTCTTATTGATATTGAAATTATCACCCGATGTTGCCGTAACCACTTCGTTAGTGATTCAAACCGCAGGGATGGGTTCTGCAAGTTTTACCTGTATCAGACAAAAGCGTGTCGATTTTAAACTAGCGTTTTTTATTCTGGCGGTGGCAATTCCCGGTGTTATCGGCGGTTCATTTTTAGGGGGAAATTTAAAATCTGCGGCGATGCAATTAGCTTTAGGATTGTTGGTGATGACAACGGCATTTTTATTTGTGTCTTCCGATCAAAAATATACCGATTTAGGAAAACCCAATGTTGATATGAAAGATGCGTATAAACATTCATGGATTACTCTGCCAGCCTCCATTGCCAGTGGAATGCTAAGTACCAGCATGAGCGAATGGTTGATTCCAGTGATGCGTAGTAAATTATCACTGAATATGAGCACCGCCATTGGCACTTGTATTAGCATTGCGTTTGCGGTGAGTTGTGTCGGTGCTGGCAGCCATATTTTGATGGGCAGCCATCCCAATTTTTCAGTGATTGCATGGGCAGTGCCAGGGGTTATGATTGGCGGACAAATAGGCCCGCGCATTACTAAGCGCATTAATGAACGGTTACTCAAAGAGGCGTTTGTGTTTTTTCTGACCTTGGTTGGGATTCATTTAGTCTACAACTCGTATTGAAACTCTGGAGTGCAAGCTTTGCTTGCTTGGTTTATAGCTTATTGATTAGCAAGCAGAGCTTGCACTCCAACCTTGATATTAAAAGATGTTCTATAGAGATAATTTAGCAAAATTTTCTAAGACGACTGGTCGTCTTGTCAATTTTAAGCATACTTTTCACTGCAATAACTAAATAGATTGTGAAATCATGTGATTTTGGAGTCAAAAGTCACGATTTTTGACTTCGGCGATATATAAATCAATGAGTTAAAAATAGCAATTGGATGTTTTTTAAATACTTTCACTATCTCCTCTGCAAAATAATTTGCCAAAAAATCAGAATATTGCAAACTAGGCTATAATGCACGGTTTTTTATAGCCTTTATATCGTTATCAGCATGTCAGAAATACTTGCAGAAATGCAGCGGCGACGCACTTTCGCTATCATCTCTCACCCCGATGCGGGTAAAACCACCATCACTGAAAAACTATTGTTATTCGGCGGTGCAATTCAGCTTGCAGGCTCAGTTAAAGGGCGTAAAGCAGCGCGCCACGCCACATCCGACTGGATGGAAATGGAAAAAGAACGCGGAATTTCCATCACTACCTCCGTCATGCAGTTTGAACATAACGACTGTATTCTCAATCTACTCGACACACCCGGACACGAAGATTTCTCGGAAGATACTTATCGCACCTTAACTGCGGTGGATTCCGCGCTGATGGTAATTGACGTGGCAAAAGGCGTAGAAGAACGCACCATTAATTTAATGGAAGTTTGCCGTTTGCGTAACACTCCGATTTTGACTTTTATCAACAAACTCGACCGCGAAGGACGCGAACCGATTGAATTAATGGACGAAGTGGAAAGCGTTTTAAAAATCAAATGTGCGCCAATGACGTGGCCAATTGGCATGGGCAAACGTTTCAAAGGCGTTTATCATCTGTATAAAGACGAAATCCATTTATTTAGTGCGCAACATGGCGGAAAAATTGCCGAAGCCACCATTATCAAAGGTTTAAATAATCCGCAACTTGACCAATTGCTTCTGTTGCAAGCTGAAGAATTACGCGATGAAATTGATTTAGTGAAAGGCGCGAGCCATGAATTTAATTTAGAAGAATATTTAGCAGGTGAATTAACGCCTGTTTTTTTCGGTTCAGCAATTAACAATTTCGGCATTTTAGAATTACTAGATGCGTTTGCTGAATACGCGCCTGCCCCACAAGCGCGTGAAGCGGAACAACGGCAAGTTGCGCCTGATGAGGAAAAATTCACCGGTTTTGTTTTTAAAGTGCAAGCGAATATGGATCCGGCGCATCGTGACCGCGTGGCGTTTTTACGAATTTGTTCAGGCAAATTCGACAAAGGCATGAAAGTTCATCATGTGCGCATCGGTAAAACAGTGCAAGTCGGCAATGCGATTACGTTTCAAGCCGATAGCCGCAAAAGTGTGGAAGAAGCTTTCCCCGGCGATATTATCGGTTTACACAATCACGGCACAATTCAAGTTGGCGATACTTTTTCACAAGGAGAAACCTTAAAATATGGCGGAATTCCTTATTTTGCGCCAGAATTGTTCCGCCGCGTGGTGTTAAAAGACCCGTTACGCGGCAAAGCTTTGCAAAAAGGCTTGGTGCAGCTTACTGAAGAAGGCGCGACACAGTTATTTAGACCCTTGAAAAATAACGATTTAATTTTAGGCGCGGTGGGTGTGTTGCAGTTTGATGTGACGGCATTCCGCTTAAAAGGCGAATATAACGTTGAATGTGTTTATGATACGGTTTCAATTAGCACCGTGCGCTGGGTAAGCTCTGACAATCCTGTGAAACTGGAAGAGTTCAAGAAAAAAGCGTTTGATAATTTAGCGGAAGATGGCGGCGGCTATTTGGTTTATTTAGCTAACAGCCGTGTTAATTTGCAGTTGACTGAAGAACGTTGGCCGGATATTAAATTTAGCGCGACACGGGAATTGTAATAGCGCGATATGTCCAAATCAGGATTTGCATGATTGCAAAATGAATAGGATAATTCTAAAACGCATTGATAATCAAAGTGTTATTTGCAGATTGGGTTGTTGAGCACAGTGAGATAATCGTAACTCAAGATTCGCCGGTTAAATCAATGCTGTTGTCGGGTTAGGCTTTTTTGCCTGAGCAAAAAATGCTAACTCGACCTACAATCTAAGACTGGATGTCGTTTGATAAGAAATGAGTCCGAAACTTTTGTGTAGGTGCGGATTTATTCGCACTGTGCGAATGAATTCGCACCTACAGTTGTCGGGCTTATTTCATGCACGTTCTTAAGCTAGAATCTATGTTCAATGACTTACGAAAAACAAACCAAGAAAGCGTTTTACTAAAAATCCTATTCACCCACCTACCCTACCGATAATCGTAAAATATTAGGAGTAACTATGAAAAAAATACACATTTTAATCAGCTTTTCCTTACTTTGGACATTTAGCCAGCCCTCATTTTCAGCAAGCTTTGACTGCGCAGAGGCAAAAACTTTTGTAGAAACCGCGATTTGCGCTGACGAAAAACTATCCAATCTTGATGAACAGTTGAGTGAAGCTTATATGGTTTCTTTAACCAATACTTCCGACGAAAAAAAGTTACGCAAAGATCAAAAATCATGGCTTAAAAATGTTCGCAACAAATGCACAGATAATATTTGTCTTGAAAAATCTTATCTCAGCCGCTTGCTAGTTCTGAATAAAATAACGGATGAAAACTCCGCTGAAAAAACAACCGAGAAAACCGCTGAAAAACCTTTGCCAAAAGAAGTCGCAGACATGGCAACGCGAATTGAAAGCTGCAATCACTGGGAGGGAGAAGAAGGTTATGATAAAGAAAGAAAAAAAGAAATTGATAAAGCACTCAAAAAATTAAAATGCAACCAATTGGATGCAGATGCCAAAAAACTGCAAAAAAAATATAAAAACAATTCTGCAATACTCAAAGCTATTGCAACCGAATAAGCAAAAAAAAGGGCTTAAGCATCTTCTAGCTTAAGCCCTTCTCTGTTCTAATATAAAGACGCGATGAACTGCGTCTTTTACATTTATTTCAAGCAGTTAAGTTATAACGTTGGCGGAGCATCTGTTTTATGCTCAGTCACTTTTTCAACGGCTTTTTCAATAACAACGTCGTGATTCTTTTTCACCTGTACCACTTCTATTTTTTGTGGCTCTGCTTTGAGCGGCTTAATCGTTTCATGGTGAATGACATCTTCCACTGTTGTGACATGATGTGATTCTTCTTTGTGTTTCACAATTTGTTCGTGAATTGCCACTTCCAAACTTTTCTTTTCCACACGATTTTCAATGCGCTGCGCAAACTCATGCGCATAGGGCATTTTAGCTGCGGGTGTTTGCGACTCAGGATGGCTCACAGGAATCACCACCACATGTTCTGCGGGCGCGTGATGTTCTGTTTTTTCATGATGTCCTGTGGATGCTGGTTGATCATGCAATTCCAAACTAAAATCCACTTCTGGTTTTTTATAATTAGGATTGCGTGGACGGCGACGATTGGGGCCGCGTCTATTATTGCGATGCGAATAAGCGGTTTTTTTCTGCTCAGTCGGCATTGTTTCAACCCCATCTGCATTTTCTGCCATAACTTCTGCAACAGGTTCAGCCGTTATTTCAGCAGTTTCAGATTGAATCTGAGCCGCTGCCACAGGCTGCGTAGTTTTTTCAGGACGCGGCTGCGTGTTTTTATGGCGTGGATTGCTTTTATGGCGCGGATTATTATTCCGATGATTATTGCTTTTCTGCGCTTCTGTGCTTGCTGCTGGAGCAGCAGCAACAACTTCTAACTCTTCTGCCGCTGCTTCTGCTTGTTCATTATTAGCGATATTTGCCAGCTCTGTTTCGCCAATTAATTTATGCCAAAAACGTCTAATCAAACTAGCAGAAGTCTTTTTATTCCGCACCGGCGCAGGTAAATCAGGCAAAAATTCTTTAATTGCTGCATTTTCCATTTTTGGCACAACTTGCTGCAAGGCAAATTCAGGCACAACTACATCTTCCACTTTAATTTGCAAATAACTTTGCTTTTCTTCATCGCCATCTTTCGATTTAATCCGCTCAATATCATAAGCGGGCGTTTCTAAATGACGACTTGGCAAAATAATAATTCTAACGTGCAAACGCTGTTCAATTTGGTCAATGCCGCTACGTTTTTCATTCAGCAAAAAGGTCGCACATTCAATTGGCAAATGCGCAATCACTTTTTCTGTGCCTTTTTTCATCGCTTCTTCTTCAATAATCCGCAATACCGATAACGCGACTGATTCGACATTACGAATTGAACCTTGTCCTTTACAACGTGGGCAGGTCAATTGTGTTGATTCGCCTAACGAAGGGCGCAAACGCTGCCGCGACATTTCCAACAACCCAAAACGGGAAATGCGACTGGTTTGAATCCGTGCGCGGTCAATTTTTAACGCATCACGCAAGCGATTTTCCACTGCGCGTTGATTGCGATTTGCCATCATGTCAATAAAATCAATCACAAACAAACCACCCAAGTCACGCAAACGCAGTTGCAAGGCAATTTCATCGGCTGCTTCTAAGTTGGTATTCAGCGCGGTTTCTTCAATATCGCCGCCTTTGGTGGAACGCGCGGAGTTAATGTCGATCGACGTTAAGGCTTCGGTGTAATCAATCACAATCGAGCCACCCGAAGGCAACGACACTTCGCGTTTATAAGCTTGCTCAATTTGCGATTCAATTTGATAACGACTAAACAATGGCACGGTATCTTGATAGAGTTTGGCACGCGGCAAAAAGTGCGGCATGACTTGTTTTAAAAAGCTTTGCACTAATTTAAACGCTTCTTCGCTATCAATTAAAATTTCTTCAATTTCATTCCGCAAATGGTCGCGCAACGCACGAATAATCACGTTACTTTCTTGAAAAATTAAAAACGGCGCGGTTTGTTCTGCACTGGTACGTTCAATCGCTTGCCACAGTTGCAATAAATAATCCAAATCCCATTGCAATTCTTCCAGGTTTTTACCACAGCCTGCGGTGCGGATAATCATCCCCATTGTGTCAGGAATTTCTAAACCCGCCATCACTTCGCGCAATTCGCTGCGAGTATCTCCTTCAATTCTGCGAGAAATGCCGCCGGCTTTCGGATTGTTTGGCATTAGCACCAAATAAGTGCCTGCCAAGCTGATGTAAGTGGTTAAGGCCGCGCCTTTATTGCCGCGCTCTTCTTTTTCAATTTGCACGACAATTTCTTGACCTTCACGGATTTGGTCTTTAATGGTGGAGCGTCCGGTTTGTCCTGATTCGGTGGCGGTTCTAAAGCTGGGGGAGATTTCTTTGAAGGGTAAAAAGCCGTGTTTTTCCGCACCATAATTGACGAAAGCGGCTTCTAAACTGGGTTCTACACGGGTGATAATTCCTTTGTAAATATTGGATTTTTTTTGTTCTTTTGAGGGGACTTCTATATCAAAATCGTAAAGTTTTTGACCATCTACCAAAGCGACCCGCAGCTCTTCGGCTTGCGTGGCATTGATAAGCATTCTTTTCATTGTGTATCCTTATGTATTTTTTTACTCCTTTTTCAGGTTTGTCAAACAGGTTCAACTCAGTGGCAAACAGGCGTATTGCTGCTTGATTTTTTCAGGTGACTGACTTCACTTTGAGTCTTAACAGTGTCGCAACGCTAACTAATACTTTATTCTGCTGGTTAGCACCTAGAGTAAATCACACCTGTGCTATTTAACTAACAGTGGCGGTTTATCTCTTTGAGGTTATTAGTGGTTTTGACTTTGCTTTTATGTTATTTGCGAGCTGTTTGTTCGCATTCAAGTGTTCAAAAGTTTATTTAAACACCTTAACACAGCACTTTTGTGTCTGTTGTATAAAACGCTATCTTAAAAGGAGCATCCTCGTTCATCATGGGTTGAACGACAAAACCCGCATTGTTAGTGGAACAGCCCTGAAAGCTATTCTTTCTAAGTTCTTATGACCCTTCGACCTTTTTTATCTGTTTTTTTGAAGGGTTCGGTCTGTTTATTGAGATAAACCCTGCTAATATAGCAATCTTACGCGATTGCATCAATTTAAAGAATCAACGCAAGAAAAATTACTGTATCATTTGTTAGATGAATATTGATAAAAACGAAATAACCCCCCAAGTTCGGTTAATTGAAATCACTGACGCACACGCGGGGCAAAGGCTAGATAATTTTCTAATTACCCTGCTTAAAGGCGTGCCGAAAAGCCGAATTTATCGGATTGTGCGCAAAGGCGAAGTGCGGATTAATAAAGGTCGAGTTGAGGTTAACTACAAATTAGCCTTAGGTGATATTGTGCGCGTGCCGCCGATTCGCGTTGCCGAACAAGCCGAAGCAGTTTTTGTGCAACCCACCTTAAAACACAGCTTAGAACAAGATATTTTGTTTGAAGATGATGCAATTATTGTGCTGAATAAACCTTCTGGCTTTGCTGTGCATGGCGGCACTGGCATTAATTCTGGCGTGATTGAAGGCATTCGGCAATTAAGACCGCAAGCAAAGTTTTTAGAACTCGCGCACCGTTTGGATAAAGAAACTTCCGGCTGTTTGATTATTGCGAAAAAACGCAGTGCTTTGAATACCTTGCACGAAATGTTTCGCGGCGATGGAATGCAAAAAACTTATCTTGCCTTATTAGCGGGTAACTGGCAGCGCAAAAAACTGGTGGTCACACAGCCGCTGTTAAAAAATGTCGCAGATAGTGGTGAACGGATGGTGGTGATTAGCACCGCAGGTAAAACCGCAGAGACTTTGTTTCGACGTATGGAGCAATTTAAAGATAGCACGCTGGTTGAAGCCAGCCCAAAAACGGGACGCACTCACCAAATTAGGGTTCATGCAGCATGGCTAGGGCATCCTATTATTGGTGATGATCGTTATGGCGACGATGTTGTGAATCAAAACTTTAGAAAAAGAGGCTATAAACGCTTGTTTTTACATGCACTGCGCTTGTCATTTCCACATCCTGTCTCAGGTGAAATGCTCAATATGCACGCCCCGTTACCGAAAAATTTAACCGATTTACTTAACCACGAAAGGTCACTACTGCACAGGTAGTTTAAAAGATGAAAGATCGTTTTGATTTACTTATTTTTGACTGGGATGGCACGCTGGTCGATTCCATAGATTGGATTGTTCATTGTGTGCAAACCGCCGCAAAAAAATGCGATTGCGCTATCCCTTCCGCACAAGCTGCAAAAGATATTATTGGCTTAAGCATTCAAGAGGCAATGAATACCTTGTTTCCCAATGTAGACGCGGCTATTCAAAAACAAATGATTTCACATTACAGCGAACTATTTTTTTCCAAACAAACCACCGCCAGCGATTTATTTAGTGGTGTGGAAGAAATGTTAGTAGAGCTAAAACAACAGGGTTATCAATTAGCGGTAGCGACTGGCAAAACCCGCTCAGGTTTAGACAAAGTATTGCATGGCACAGGCATCGGTGATTTTTTTTGCATCACCCGCTGTGCAGACGAAACAGCTTCTAAGCCGCATCCTTTAATGCTAGAGCAAATCATGCAGCATACTGGCATCAGCCCTGAACGCACTTTAATGATTGGCGACTCCGTGCACGATTTGCAAATGGCACAAAATGCCCAAATATCTTCAATTGGTGTGACCTGCGGGGCGCACTCAGCAGAAATTTTACAACAGTATCAGCCTTTGTTTTGTATAGAACAAACGACTGATTTACTTGAATTAATCACAGGTTAAAAAATAATGGAAACGAAAGAACAACAGCCCACTATAGAACAACCTAACCCTACAGGTTGGGAGCGTGAAATGATTGAAAAATTAGCGTTCGCCGCTTTAACAGAACAGCAAAAAGCCAGACGCTGGGGTAATTTTTTCAAACTTTGTATGTTTGCTTATTTAATTGGCATTTTTGTGATGATGTCTTATCCGCATTTTAAAGACGGCATGTCTGACAACAGCAAACCGCATACTGCGATCGTCAATATACAAGGCATGATTGCTGAAAACGAAGAAGCAAATGCTGATACGATTATTGAAGGAATGCGCGATGCTGTAAAAGATGAACAAACCAAAGGCATTATTTTAAAAATCAATTCGCCAGGGGGCAGCCCTGTGCAATCGGCTTATGTGTATGACGAAATTAGACGCATAAAAAAGCAGCATCCACAATTGCCAATTTATGCAGTAGTTAGTGATATTTGCGCCTCTGGCGGATATTACATTGCCTCTGCTAGCGACAAGATTTTTGTCAATCAAGCCAGTTTGATCGGCTCTATCGGTGTGATTATGAACGGTTTTGGTTTTGTTGATGTGATTAAAAAAGTGGGCGTAGAACGCAGGCTTTTAACCGCAGGCGCACATAAAGCAATGCTAGATCCTTTTTCGCCAGCCAAAGAAGATGAAAATGTTTATATGCAGTCGTTGCTCAATGGTGTGCATCAACAATTTATTGATGCGGTAAAAGCCGGACGCGGTAAACGCTTGATTGAAACCAAAGATACGTTTTCAGGATTGGTTTGGACAGGTGCAGAAGGCGTTAAACTAGGCTTAGCGGATGGCTTTGGTACAGTCGATAGTGTGGCGCGTGATGTGATTGGCACAGAAGACACGATTGATTTTACCCCACAAGAACAATTGTTGGATAAATTGGCAGGCAAATTAGGCGCGTCTTTTGGTCATGCCTTTAGTAGTGCCTTTCAAAACATTACCTTACGATAAATAGTCTATTCAGTTTAAATTCAGTCGCAAGCTATATATAGTATTAATGTTGACTTTCCGCGCAAGGAATTTCTTATTTTCGTTTATTTAAGTTTTGGATCAGATAATGAGCTTTTTCCTCAAAGCAGCCCGTGTATTAGTCGTATTAATTTTAAATATCAGTTGTGTCTATGCAGAGGAAAAAGCTCCGGCAGCTTCTACTAAAGAAACGACGCTGCCAGTGCCCAGCACAGAAGAATATCATCCTGTCACGTTGGATGAGGCAACAAAACAGATAATGCTCGATACCAAAAACAAAGTATTAGCGGCAAAAACTGAACTAATATCGGGTAAAAAAATTCATGTCATCAAAATTTTAACCGCAACAGGTCATATTCAGCATATTAAAATTGATGCTGTCACAGGCAAAACTCTGGACAAACAAAAGAAATAACATGCGTATTTTAGTCGTTGAAGATGAAAAAATCTTAGCCCAACAAATCCAACGTTTTTTTCAAGATAAAGGCTTTGCAGTTGACACCGCTCACAATGGTAGTGATGGTTGTTATCTCGCCAAAGAATACCCTATTGATGTTGCGATTGTAGATATTGGTTTGCCGGATTTTTCAGGAATTGAATTAATTAAGCGTTTGCGGCAACAAAACATTAACACACCGATTTTATTGCTTACTGCACGCAGTCGCTGGCAGGATAAAGTGGAAGGTTTAGAAGCCGGTGCAGATGATTATTTGCCTAAGCCGTTTCATTATGAAGAATTGGAAGCGCGGATTAATGCTTTGATTCGCCGCTCAACAGGCAATGCGCAGCCGATTTTAAGTTATGCCAATATTAAAGTTGATACACTAGGGCAAGATGTGCGCGTCGATGGCAATTTGGTGGAATTAACTGCTTTTGAATATAAAGTATTGGAATATTTGATGTTTCGCAAAGGCGAGGTAATTTCCAAAACTGTTTTAACTGAACATATTTATGCAGAAGATTTTGATCGCGATAGCAATGTGATTGAAGTTTTTATTGGACGTTTAAGAAAGAAAATAGACCCGAATGGCGTTACGAAACCGATAGAAACCTTGCGTGGACGCGGTTATCGAATTCCTAATGAGTAAATTTATTAAGCATTGATATAGAGCCTTTCACCCTGAGCTTGTTGAAAGGCTGAACGTGGTTCGACAGGCTCACCACTAACGCTATCATTTCATTATGCGTTAGCTATATCCGCTCCAACTCAATCCAAAAAGTTGTCCCTTTGTTGACTTGACTTGTCACCCCCACTTTTCCATTCATCATCTCGATGAGTTTTTTAGTCAAAGCCAAACCAATTCCAGCCCCTTCAGTGACATCAATATTTGCATTTAAACGGGCAAATGGCTCAAATAACTGCGGCAGCAAATGTTCTGGAATACCTTTGCCTGTGTCTGTAATAGCCAAGCGAATTTTTTGCTCTAAAGCAATCAAATCTACTTGAATACTGCCCCCCGACTGATTGTATTTAATCGCATTGGATAATAAATGCTCAATCGCGTGACGTAGCTTGGTTTTATCAGCCTCAACAACTATTTGATTTTCATCAGTTAAGTCATTAATACTCAGCCCAGCCTCTGCAATTTGCGGCAACATCTGCTTAATAACTTTATTAAGAAACGGCACTAAAGCAATTTTTTCACTGATGACATCTAAAACACCTGATTCAATATTCGCTAAATTCAAAATCTCCTCTATCAAGCTTAACAACTGAACTCCGCCTTGATAAATATGATTAAGTGAATCCATCTGCTCAGCACTGAGCGGATAATCCGTATCAGTTTGCAATAATTGCGTAAAGCCTAAAATGGCATTCAGTGGCGTGCGCAACTCATGGCTCATATTCGATAAAAATTCGCTTTTCGCCTGACTTGCAGCCTCTGCGCCATTTTTTGCCAGCCATAATTGCTTAATAAATTTTTTGCGCTCGGAAATATCACGCAAAATCCCCACAAATTTGCGCTGTCCAGCAATCATCATCGGGGAAATATTCATTTCCAAAGTCAACAAGCTGCCGTCTTTGTGCATACCAGTTAGCTCTATCATCTGCGCTGTGTTAAAAGCGGCTTGCTCTAACAAGGGCGAGTGGTGGTGCTGTTCTACCGCTGGTGCGTACAAAATAGACATATTTTTGCCAAGCAACTCATCAAATTGATAGCCAAATAAATGCCTCGCGCTAGGATTGGCAGTTTCTATAATGCCTTCATGACTCATGGTGATAATGGCTTCGCCAGAGCTACTTACAATCGCGTTTAAATACGCTTCTTTGTTGCTCAGTTCTTGTTCAATCAATTTTCTATCGGTAACGTCTCGGATAATCGCAGTATAAAATTTTTCTGTCACACACAGCCATTCTGTGTAAGTTAATTCAACCTCAATGCGATTTTTCTGTTTAGTGACGGCTGTTCGCTCAATGCACTGTTTATTCGATTGCTGCCACGTTTTATTTGCCAGTAAATTTTCAAAACCTTTCGCGTGCTGTTCCCACTCTTCCGTTGGAATAATAAAATCCAAATTTTGCCCAATGGTTTCTAAGGCACTAAAACCAAAAATATTTTCCGCACCTTCATTCCAAAACACAATCCGCCCTTTTTCATCCGTGCTAATAATCGCATCAGTACTGGAGCTAGTGACAGAACGAAACCGTACTTCATCACGTTTTAATCGTGTTAAAACCGAATCTAATTCTTTATAGCGTTGCACATGACCTTTAATAATCGCTATCAATGTCGAAAGTTGCGTATTTTTATCCAGAAAATCATCGCCACCGGATTCAACTGCATGAATTTCTTGTTCGCGAGTATTAACCGAAGTTAAAAACAACAAGGGAATATGAGAAAAACTGTCATCTTGGCGAATAATTTCTGCTAATTCAAAACCATTGCAACCGGGCATATTAATGTCTAATAAAATCGCATCAGGACAAAAACTTAAGGCTTTGTTGATTACGTCCATTGGATTTAAGATGGATTCGCAAATAAAACCGTTGTTATTGAGTGCCGCTTCATAAAAATCGGTTGTAAACGGATCATCATCCACAATCAAAATCCGTGATTTCTTTTTCGCTAATTTTTGCGTTAAACGGTCTAAAACCCGCACTAATTCCAAAATATCTATCGGTTTTACAATATACGCATTGCTGCCCGCGCGTAAGGCATCCAATCTGACTGCCACATCGCAGCGATTAGACATAAACACCACAGGGCAGTGAATTTTATTTTTTGCTTTTAATTGATTAATAATTTCAATGCCAGAATGTATGGCATCAGGAAAAACCACGTCCATTAAAATAGCGGCAGGTTGATATTGATCAATGGCATCTTCTAAATTTTCGGTAGTTAATAAAGGAATCACGTTATATTGAAAATGTTTCGCTTGTTCTTTAATCAAACTAACCAGCAATTCATCATCATCAACCACAATCACAGAAGAATGCGATTCGCCCAGTTGATAGAGCTGCTGTTCTTCAGATTGAAAGGCAGAAAAACTTTCTACAACGGTAGGGCGACCACTGACTTGTACATCACTGCGTAAACTGACAATAAACTCTAGCAACAAGCGATGCCAGTTTTTTGGCGCACTGGTTTGCTTGAAAAGCAGATCGTTGCTTAAATTTTCAATGGCTTTGGCTTTGTGATAAACGGTGGTGTGCTTAAACGTGCCGGCAGAACCTGCCAGCGTGTGCGATAAACTGTGGATTTTTTCTAAAAGTTGTTGATTATGCGGTTCTTGTGCCGAACTGCTGCCGTCTAATTGCAAAATCAAACGACTGAGTTCCTTGATTTTATTACCTAATTTCGCAATAAACGCAATTTGCAATTCATCCATGCGTTTTAAGGTGGCTTCCAAATTATTCGCCATGATGATTGTTCCAAATAGTTTGAATTTGCGCAGACAACGTCATCGCGTCAAACGGCTTGGCAATCACATCAATCGCGCCCATGTTTTTAAAACGATTAATTTCATCATTCATAATTTTTGCAGTTAAAAACACCACCGGAATATGCTGCAACTGCGGATGTTCTTTTAAGGCCAGCAGTGTTGTAGGGCCGTCCATAATCGGCATCATCACATCCAGCAAAATTATTTGCGGCTGAAATTGTTGTGCCAATGCCAGCACCTCACCGCCACTGCTACAGGTTGCTATTTCAAAACCACCAATGGTTTCTATCGCTAAAACGGCGATTTCCCGAATATCATCTTCATCTTCCGCATATAAAATTTTTGTTAAGGGAGTTGAGGTCATTTTTAAAGTGCCTTAAGAAGTTTTTTGATCGTTTTGACCAATTCATCATTATTAACTTGCGATTTGATAAGTGCCGCATCAACGCGATTCACAACTTCTGCGGTAATATTTTCACCTGAAAAAATAATCACCGGAATCAGCGATAATTGTTCTTTGAGCAAAGGTAGAATTTCCAAGCCTGTGCCATCAGGCAAGCCCACATCAAGAATCACCAAATCAAAATTCTCTTCTTTTAACAAGCGTTTCGCTTTACACAGCGTATCAGCCGAAACAACTGTCATAGTATCGCCCAACAAAGTTTCCATCATTTGCGTTAAATCGGCATCATCTTCCACATAGAGAACCTTAGAAGGTCTATCTCTGATTTTGAGTGATGAATGAACGCTGTTTAATAAACGCTGCTGGTCAATTGGTTTTTCTATCCAATCAATCACCCGCAAACCTGCGGTCACATTATTTCTTTGCGCTAATCCTGCTTCAGCAGAAACAATAATAATCGGCAATTGGTGTGTATCAGGATTTCCTCTTAGCTCACGAACTAACGATAAGCCATCTTGATCTGGCAGGCGAATATCGACAGTCATCAAACTAAATTTTTGCGTTGCTAACAGCTGTTTTGCTTGTTTTGCCGTGCCACAGGTGGTGACTGAAAAGTTTTGTTGCTCCAGCATTAATGCCAATAATTTGGCAATATCCGGCTCATCTTCTAAAACTAACACATGCCCTGCGGTATTTTTTCGTGGCAGAAAGGAGTCTGAATCGGCTTTGATTACCGCAGCATATTCACTATTTGGCGTAGGTTGCCATGCGGGTAAGGTAAAAAAGAAGGTCGCGCCTTTATTCACTTGCGTAATAAAATCAATCCGCCCGCCGTGATGCTCGACAATGGCTTTAGTGATATTTAATCCTAAACCTGTGCCGCCTTTTTGCCGCTTATCTGAGGCATCCAGCTGTGAGAACTTTTGAAAAATTTTGCTGTGATATTCCGGCGGAATTCCTAAGCCATTGTCGGCGACTGAAACTTGAATTGCATTCTCATCGCCTCTAACGTTAATCTTCACCACATCATCAGCGGGCGAATATTTTGCCGCGTTAGAAATTAAATTTGCCATCACTTGCAACATTCGGCTGTAATCTGCCACCACAAAATAATCTGCTGGCAACTCTTCTAAAACCAATTTCACTTTTAAATTGCTGGCATAAGTTTGATTCATGGCAATAGATTCTTTCACCAGCGTGGTTAAATTGACTTTTTCTATTTTTAAATCAATTTTTCCTGCTTGAATTTTTTCCATATCCAATAAATCATTTACCAATAAAATCAAGCGTTCAGTATTATTATGCGCCAGCTCCACCATCCGCTTTGCTTTATCGGGCAGCACACCTAAAACGCCGCTGTTAATCATCCCTAACGCGCCTTTAATCGAGGTTAAAGGGGTGCGTAATTCATGGCTTACCGTAGACACAAATTCAGACTTGACTCTATCCATGTGTTTGCGTTCAGAAATATCGCGAATAATCCCTAAAAAACGATGTTCTTCGTCTACGCCAATGTCATGGACAAATAATTCAATTTCAAAAATTTCGCCATTTTTACGTTGCGCTTCTAGTTCGCGTGATTGCCCAATGACTTTGGTTTGTCCTGTCCTTAAATAATTGCTGATATAGCTGTCGTGCAATTCATGGTACGGCGCGTTCATTAGAATATTGACATTTGCGCCAATCAATTCAGAGGTGGAATAGCCGAACATGTCTTCTACGGTGCTATTCATGGTGTGAATAATGCCTTTCGCATCAATCGTAACAATTGCATCAGAAATATTATCTAAAATAATAGTGTTCAATAACGATGGATGAGACATATTGAGTCTTATGGGAAAATCTAGTGGTTGTTGGGCAAGTTTAGCATAAGCACTACTTAAACAGTATGAGCAAAGTAGTTACCGTTCAGGACATGGCTAAAAATAACTTCCCGATTTTTCTAATGCTTATGTAGAGGCGAATTCATCCGCCCAGAGCGGTTAAAATTGCCTCAACAGGGATTCAGGGAAGTTATTTTTGACCAAAGCCTGATGTTGAGAAAAATGGTTTTTAAAATAACGGCTCGTTCAATTCGGTTTGCGGTTTTATTTCGCTGTCAGATTGGGATTTTTCCGGCTCAACTGGGAATGCTTTATCCAAAGAAGGAAGCATTGTTTCGGATTTAAGTTTCAACTCCAAATCCGCTTTTAATTTAGCCTCTATATTAAGTTGCGCCTGCGTTTTTAAGTCAGCTTCAGTTTTTGCTTGTTCCAACGCCTCAATGCGACTGGCATTTTCTTTCGCTTCTTTTTCCAACTGGGCATTTTTTTCTGCTAATAACTTTGTTTCATTATCGAGTTTTTCTTTTAATACTAACGCCTCTGCTTCCGCTTTTTTCTTGATTTCTGCCTCCGCATCGCGTTTGACTTGCAAACAATCGCCGGGAATTCCGCGTTTAGCAAACGACACAAATTGTCCTTGTGGATATTTGTCTAAATACGCGCAATAACTTTCAGGTGAAGGATTATCATAAATACTATGCCAATAATCCAGTTCCGCAGGATTAGTCATGGACGCGGTGCTAACTGAGGTGTTTTTTTCGCTATCAAAATCCTGATAAATATCTTTTGCCAAATACACCAAACTTATCGAACTGAGTATAAACACCAGTGTTTTAATCAAACTATGTTTTGGATTAACGGTTTGGTGATGTTGAAAGGTTTCAAAAACAATCTGCCCGCTGCTTAAAACAAAGGCAATAATCGCTAAGGTTAATTTAATTGTTATCACCGCAACCTCTTAAGTAGTGATGGATAAGTTTTTGGTACAAAACGACTGCCAGTCCTTTAAAGGCATAGTTATCTACACATCTTTAGTTTAAAAAAGTGTTTATATATCAATTGGATATTGAAATATGTAGGTTGG
>ERZ1034361.41-NODE-41-length-92649-cov-9.005920_pt1 | contig 92649 bp, 74 predicted proteins | sample MGYA00520617_ERZ1034361 | MGnify/ENA primary metagenome ERZ1034361 (study PRJEB33736, sample SAMEA104284507) | Azolla filiculoides | biome: Urban; feature: Water surface; material: Ditch water | place: Netherlands | collected 2015-10-28 | depth 0-0.1 m ... | reverse complement strand
TTTGCCGACCTGGATGCCGCCCTGGCGTCCATGAAAACGGTGGAGCCGGGGCGCACCAATCCGTTCCTGCACCTGTCCATGCACCTTTCCATCAGCGAGCAGTGCAGCATCGACCAACCCCGGGGCATACGGCAAGCGGTTGAACTGCTAACCCACAAACGTAACTCGCTGCACCAGGCCCACCACGAAGCCATGGAATGCCTGGGCACCATGCTCTGGGAGAGTCAGCAGGCCGGTAAGCCTCCGGACGGCGACAGCTACATCGCCTGCATCCAGCGCCACGCGACGCGGGACTGAAACCGGCTATCCACAACGAAAAAGCCGCCCGAAGGCGGCTTTTTCAATGGGACCAAGGCCCTGCTTACTTAAAGCGGTTCGGCTGAACCGTCTTCAGGTCGCTGGGCAGACTGCCCACGTACTCGGCCAAAATCTTGAGTTCTTCGTTACTGAACTGCTTGGCAATGCCTGCCATCACGGGCTGGCTGCGGCCGATCTGCTCTTTGTCGGTCGTTTTGTACGACTTGAGCGCCACATACAGGTAGTCTGCATGCTGGCCGGCAATGCGCGGGTAGGACGGGTCCACCGGACGGCTGAAATTGTCTCCGTGGCAGGAAACACAGCCGCCACGGGTCACCAGCGCCATGGCCTGGGCGGGGCCGCCGGCGGGCTTGGGCAAGGGGCCCCGGTTGAAATCCACACCGTGATCGGCATAAAAAGCGGCCAGATCGGCAATGTCCTGCGCGCTCAGGCCATCGGCAATACCGCGCATCGTGGGATGCTTGCGTTCGCCTTTCTTATAGGCAGTCAGGGAAGCGGCAATGTACTTGGCGCTCTGACCAGCAATCATGGGCACCCGGTGCATTTCGGGGAAGCTGGAGTGGTAGCCATTGATGCCGTGGCAACCCACGCACATGGCCGTCTTCTTTTCGCCGGCTGCGGCATTGCCCTTGATGTCTTGCGCAAAAACGCTAAAAGACGTCACAGAAGCGACAAACAGGGCAGACAGAGTGAGCAGCGTTCTTTTCATTTGCGAGGACAATCGTGCGGTGGTCGGGTAATTGGGCTGCGCGATTATATAGACCCTCTCCCCTTCCGGTGCACCCGTTAAAACCCGACCGTGCCCCACCTTCAACGCCTTAACCGATCCTTTGAATTCATGAAATTTCACGGCTCACCCAACTATGTTGCCACCCAGGACCTGATGCTCTCGGTCAATGCGGCCATCACGCTGCAGCGCCCTCTGCTGGTCAAGGGCGAACCCGGCACCGGCAAGACCATGCTGGCCGAAGAAGTTTCCCAGGCGCTGGGCATGCCGCTGTTGCAGTGGCACATCAAATCCACCACCAAGGCGCAACAGGGCTTGTATGAATACGATGCCGTGAGCCGCCTGCGCGACTCCCAGTTGTCGGACATTGATGGCGGCGAGCGCGTCAAAAACATCCACAACTACATCGTCAAGGGAGTTTTGTGGCAGGCCTTTACCGCCGAAGAGCCGGTGGCCCTGCTGATTGACGAGATCGACAAGGCCGACATTGAGTTCCCCAATGACCTGCTGCGCGAAATCGACCGCATGGAGTTTTACTGCTACGAGACGCGCGAACTGATCCGGGCCAAGCACCGCCCGCTGGTGTTTATTACCTCCAATAATGAGAAAGAACTGCCAGACGCATTCTTGCGCCGTTGCTTCTTCCACTACATCAAGTTCCCCGACGCCACCACCATGCAAGCCATCGTGGATGTGCACTTTCCGGGTATCAAAAAAGAGCTGATCACCGCGGCCATGAAGACTTTCTTCGAGATCCGGGGCCTGCCCGGCTTGAAGAAGAAACCGTCTACCAGCGAACTGCTGGACTGGCTCAAATTGCTGATGGCCGAGGACATTCCGCTTGAAGCCCTGCACAGCCAGGACGACAAAACCAGCATGCCGCCCCTGGTGGGCGCGTTGCTCAAGAATGAACAGGACGTCACCCTGTTTGAGAAGCTGATGTTCATGCAGCGTAACCACCGCTAAAGTGATGCCATGGGTAACCGTCTATTGATTGAAGGGCTTTCCGACGCAGTCGGCTTTGTCGGCGGCGCGCTGTTGGGCTTCTGGCTCGGCCGGCTGTTCGGGCTGGATCTTTTTGCACCCGGCTATGGCAATGCGAGCATTGGAGCCATCGTATTGGTCAGCCTAGGCGGCGGAGCCGGGTTGCAAGTGGCACGGCGCTGGCGCGCTTTGAAATCCAAAGACACACAGGAGTAGGCATGGCGTTTGTAGAACCCGTTACCTTGTCAGACCGCGGCGTCGAATTGCAGCCCATGTCATTGGCCCACGAGGCTGGACTGAAGGCAGCCGCTGCCGATGGCGAACTGTGGAACATCCGCGTCACCTCGGTTCCTGAACCCGAGCAAACCCGCAAGTACATTGAAGATGCGTTGGCCATGCGCGAAGCTGGCAACCGTTTCCCCTTTGTCGTAGTGGAGTCTGCCAGCGGTCGCGTGCTGGGGAGCAGCAGTTACCACGACATCGTTCCGGCGCTGAAGCGGGTGGAAATCGGCTGGACCTGGTATGCCAAGAGCGTGCAACGCAGCCATGTCAACACCACCTGCAAACTGTTGTTGATGACCCATGCCTTCGAGACCCTGGGCTGCCATGTCGTGGGCTGGCGCACCGATAACTTCAACTTCGCCTCCCAAGCCGCCATTGAGCGCCTGGGCGCCAAAAAGGACGGCGTGATTCGCGGTCATGCGTTGCGCCGCGACGGCACTATCCGCGATACGGTGATGTACAGCCTGCGCAGCGGCGAATGGCCGGAAGTCAAGGCGCAGTTGCTGCACGCGCTGAACAAGCCTCGCGGCTAAATCCTGCACAAGCCATGCTGCTCGGATTTTTCTACACGCTGCGCGCCGCCAAGTTGCCGGTATCCGTCAAGGAATACCTCACGCTGCTCGAAGCCCTGCAAAAAGGCGTGGTCGGCCCCCGACACGCGCCACCCGGCAGTGAGGAAGGCGGCGTGGGCTACCAAGTGGACGATTTCTACCACTTGAGCCGCACCACGCTGGTCAAGGACGAAAAGCACTTCGACAAGTTTGACCGTGCCTTTGGTGCCTATTTCAAGGGCGTTGAATTGGTCACCGATTTCACCAAAGAGTTGCCGCTGGAGTGGCTGCGAAAGAACCTGGAACTCAACCTCAGTCCCGAAGAACTGGCCAAGATCGAGAAGATGGGCTGGGACGAGTTGATGGAAACTCTGAAGAAGCGCCTCGAAGAACAAAAGGAGCGCCACGAGGGCGGCAGCAAGTGGATTGGCACCGGCGGCACTTCGCCCTTTGGCGCCTACGGCCAGAACCCACAGGGCATCCGGATCGGACAGGACCGCAACCGCAACAAGAGCGCCGTCAAGGTCTGGGACCAGCGTGCCTACAAAGACTACGACGACACCCAGGAACTCGGCACGCGCAACATCAAGGTGGCTTTGCGCCGGCTGCGCAAGTTCGCCCGCGAAGGCCACGAGGACGAGCTGGATCTGGACGAAACCATCAGCAAAACGGCCGCCAACGCCGGCTACCTCGACATCAAGATGCGCCCGGAGCGGCACAACAATGTGAAGGTGCTGCTGCTGATGGACGTGGGCGGCACCATGGACGAACACATTGCCCGTGTGGAAGAGTTGTTCAGTGCGACCAAAACGGAGTTCAAGCACCTGGAGTTTTATTACTTCCACAACTGCGTGTACGACTTCATGTGGAAGAACAACCGCCGTCGCTTTGCCGAAAAATTCGACACCTGGGACATCATCCGCAAGTACAACAAGGACTACAAACTCATCTTTGTGGGCGACGCCACCATGAGCCCATACGAAATCTTGCAGCCCGGTGGCAGCGTCGAATACAACAACGACGAGGCAGGTGCCGAATGGCTGCAGCGGCTGACCCATGCTTTTCCGAAGTTCGCCTGGATCAACCCCGAACCGCAGGGTGTCTGGCAGTACCGCCAGAGCATTGCGCTGATCCAGCAACTGGTCAGCCAGCACATGTTTCCACTGACCCTGAAGGGTCTGGAAGATGCCATGCGGCATTTGAGCAAGTAGAAAAAAGAAAACCCAGCAGGTAAGTGCTGGGTTGGAACCATCAATCGATGGCCGCGTCAGGGGAGTGCGCGGGAGCCAGTTACAGCTCAGGATCAATGATGCCTAGCCAACATTACCAAATTCTTAAGTTAGCTTAAAGACACCCCCATCCGCTCGTTTGCTGGGCTACCGCCGTACGCCACCGGCTTGGCAGACCTGCTTCTATGACCTCCCTCAAACTTTGTGGAATTTTTCACACCGAGCCAGAAGCGCAGGCGCAGAATACTCAGGCAAAGCACCCAGTCACCCGCATACCCTTTCGTTTGCACCTCCCTGCAACACGTCCCGCTTCCGGCAAATCCCCCCTTTTAATGAGAGTTGACACCATGACAAGCCGCATACAGGCCCAATACCAAGAAAAGCTCCGCACCGCTGAGCAAGCCGCCGCCCTGATTCAGTCGGGCAACAAAGTCTTTATGGGCGAGTTTGCACAAACCGTCGAAGCGGTGGACGCCGCCCTGGCGCTGCGCGCCCACGAATTGCGCGACGTCATACTGGTCACCACCACCCGCGCCCGACCACTGAAGTGCGTCGAGGCCGACCCGAAAGGCGAGGCCTTTTTGTGGACCGACTGGCACTTCTCCGGTCTGGGTCGCAAATACGGCGAGAAGGGTCTGGCGGGCTATATCCCGCTGTGTTACCACCAGGGCCCGCAAAACATCGATCTGTACGAAAACCCGGATGTGGCCGTGGTGCAGGTCACGCCAATGGACGCCAACGGTTTCTTCAATTTCTCCACCAGTTGTTCCATGACCCCGTCCTACTGCCGCAAGGCCAAACAGGTGGTGGTCGAGGTCAACACCCAGACCCCGCGCTGCCTGGGCGGGCTGGACGAAACCATCCACATCTCCAAGGTGGCGGCCGTGGTCGAAGGGCCCAACACGCCGCTGCTGCAATTGCCCGAGGCCGTCGGCAGCGATGCCGACCGCGCCATTGCCGCGCACGTCATGGCCCTGCTGGAAGACGGCTCCACCATCCAGCTCGGCATTGGCGCACTGCCCAACATCGTGGGCGCCATGATTGCGCAAAGCGATTTGAAGGACTTAGGGGTGCACACCGAAATGCTGGCCGATTCCTATGTAGACATGTACGAGGCCGGGCGCATCACCGGCAAGCGCAAGGCCATTGACCGCGAAAAGATGGTCTACACCTTTGCCATGGGCACCCAGAAGCTCTATGACTTTCTGGACAACAACCCGGTGGCGGCTATCTTCCCGGCGTCGTACACCAACGACCCCGCCACCATCGGGCGCAACCCCAAGGTGGTGGCCATCAACAACGCCATCGAGATCGACCTGTTCACGCAGGTGGCGAGCGAATCGGCCGGTCCGCGCCAGATTTCGGGTACCGGCGGTCAGTTGGACTTCATCATGGGCGCCTACAAGTCCGAGGGCGGCAAGGGCCTGATCTGCATTAACTCGACCTACAAAAAGAAGGACGGCAGCATTGGCTCGCGCATTGTGCCCACGCTGTCAGCCGGCACCATCGTGACCTGCCCGCGCTCGGTGGTGCACTATGTGGTGACCGAATATGGCGTGGCGCAAATGAAGGCCAAGTCCACCTGGCAACGGGCCGAGGCGCTGATCAACATCGCCCACCCGGACTTTAGAGAGCAACTGGTCAAGGACGCCGAGGCTTTCGGCATCTGGCGGCAGTGCAATAAGCTCGTTTAAAGAGGGGGGGCGGGAGACAAGCGGCTTGGTCCCAACAACAGGAATCGAACCTGTATCTGAGTCTTAGGAGGACCCCGTTCTATCCATTGAACTATGTCGGGAAGAGCGGATTGTATCGACTAGCGCATCTGTACCAAGCCGTCGATCCAGGCCTTCAGTGCCCGTTGGGCCTGCACATCAATGGCGGTAAATTCAACGCGGTACTCAAAGCCTTCGGGCACCGCGTTGGCGCGCAAGATCTTGCCGTAAATCTCGGACTGCTCCTGCGCCAGCGGTGATAGGGACAGCAGCATCTTGATATCGGAAAACGCGGGCAGTCCGGTCGCGCTGCGGATGTACATGCCGCCGTAACTGATATCCACAATCTGCCCGCTTACACGCTCGGGCAGCACCCGCTTGCCTTCGACCTGCTGAAAGCTCAGTGGCATGTCCACCGCAATGCGCGGACCCTTGCGAATGTCGCTTTGCGGCACCTCCACATACGCGGGGCGGGTGATGGCCTTGAGCTCAAACATGCGCACCAGGTCTCGCTTGCCTTTGACATGGACTTCGTTGATCTGTCCAATTTCTATGCTGTCGCGCGTGAGTTCATATGCCTTTTCGCTCAACAAAATTTGCCCGCGCAGGCTGTGGGCCTCCACCCGCGAGGTCAGGTTGACCTCATCGCCAATCACCGTGTATTCGCTGTGAAAGTGCGACCCCAGCGGTCCGGCAATCACCTCGCCGGTGTTGATGCCAATGCCCATGTACAGAGGCGCCATGCCCATGGCCTCGTTGACGCGATTGACCTCGGCCATGGCCGCCTGCATTTCAATGGCGCAGCGCAACGCGGCTTCCGTGTCGTTGGCCATCACATCGGGCGCGCCAAACAACGCCATGATCGAGTCGCCCATGAATTTGTCGATGACCCCACCGTGACGCAGGATGATTTCGCTCATCTTTTCCAGATAACGGTTCAGTGCCTCCACCATGGCCAGCGCCGAAAAGCGCTCTGCCGTCGCGGTAAAGCCGCGCAGGTCGGAAAGCAAAATCGTCACGCGGCGGCTCTCCCGAACGCCACCGCCCGGCGCTGACTTGGCGATCGCTTCACGCACCTGCTCGCGCAAGCCCGCACCGGCATCCGCCACGCCCAAGCCCCGCGCCTGCAGCAATTGCAGCAGGGATTGCGTCAGCAGAACTTCGTCAACGGATTGCATTGGTTATCGCTAAAAGGTTTCCCAATCGTCGTCACCTCCGGCGGGTGTGACTTTGGCGGTGCGTTTCGGCGGCAGTGCGCTGAGTCCACGTGCTGATTCACGGTTGAACCCAGTCCTTCCATGCGGGCCGTGGGTTGTTCCAATGCGCTGGAAAGTTGCGCAGTACAACACCAGGCCGAAGGCCGGCGCCAGTCGCGTACCAATCTTCCATTTGTCCATGTCTACTCTAATTCCAGGTTTCATCCCGTTGCAGGCATTCTAGACTTGCGAAAATTGGCTTTTCAACCGGCCTCCCGCCGGTTATGGGTTCAAGCCTTCTGCATGAATTCGCGCGGCAAGCGCACCGGGAACTGGGCCCGGATGGCGTCGTCAATGTGCTGCGGAATGTGTGACGGAAAGTGGCTCGCCAGAATGCCTTCAAGCTTGGTCGCGGCACGGTCAATGAGCGACGGACGGCCACGCTCTTCCCATTGGTTCGGGCTGGAACGGTCACCCAGCGTGGGGTAGATGTAATCGCGCTGCATCAGGTGCAGGGTCTGGTCGGAGCCGAGGTAATGGCCCGGGCCCTCCAGACACACCTGGCGCATGGTTTCCAGCGAAATCGACTCGTCGTTCACCTCAATGCCGCGAATGGTGCGCTGCACCGCACCAATCAGGTCGTTATCAATCAGCAGGCTCTCCAGCGAGAAGCCCATCAGGCTGGCCATCATGCCGGCCGACTCATAAATCAGGTTCGCACCCGCGTTGCCCACCAGCGCGTGGTTGTAGGCGCGCTCCATGCCGCATTGCGCGTCCGGCACCTTGGAGTCGGTCATGCCCGAGGCGGTGGCACCGGTCAGGTCGTAATAGTGGGCAATCTGGGCACTCGCTGCCGACAGCAAGGCCTGCTCCGGGCTACCGCCCGACATGGCACCGGTACGCAGGTCGGACACAAAGCACCAGGTTCCGAACATGGCCGGTGCCTTGGGCTGAATCGCGTTCACATACACCAGACCGGCCAGGCACTCGGCGGTTTCTTGGACCAGCGCCGCCGCCAGCGAGGCCGGCGCGGTGGCGCCCGCCTGCCCTGCCGACAGCAGCAACACCGGCATGCCGCCGCGCACCGCCACCTCCAGGCATTTGCAGGCATCAAAGGCAAACTTCATGGGCGGCACCACAAAGCAATTCGACTGGCTCACAAACGGGCGCGCACGCCATTTATCCTCGCCACCCGCGATCATGTGCAGCATCTTCAGGCTCTGCTCCAGATGCTCGGGCGCGGTCCAGCTTGCGCCCACGTGTTTGGTGGTTCCGGCGACGCAGGCATAGGTGGTGTTGAAGTCCATCTCCGCCGGGTTGGGCAGGTCGCGGCACACCACCGAGCGCTGGTAAAAGTGCAGGTGTTCCAGCGTGTCGACCACGCGGGCAATGTCGTACAGGTCGCGCGTCGTGGACTCGCGGTACGCGCCGGTCTTGGCGTCCACCATGTGCACGGCAGCACCCGCCGTACCAAAGTACACCTTCTTGCCCCAAGGCTCCATGTCGTACTTCGGGTCCTGGGCGTAGAGCGGGAAGTTGCGCGCTGCGTTGGCAAGGGTGTCTTCCACCAGTGCGCGCGGAAACAGCAGGCGTCCGGTGTCGGTCAGCTTGGCACCGGCCTTCACCATCGCGTCAATCCCGCTTTGCGGCGCATCGGCAAAACCGATGTGCTCCAGCGCATCGAGCGCGGCATGGTGAATCTTCAACACATCGGCTTCGCTCAGCGGCTGGTAGCGCCCGCCGTTCATGCCCGGGCGCACGGGCCGCAGGTGCTCGGGCAACGCGGCCGAACGCGCAGCGCGACGGGCTTCACGGGCACCGCCGCGGCGGGGTTGGTTCTCTGGGGTATCGCTCATGGCGCTTGCCTCTCGGTGGGTGTCAGGTTAATGGGTGGCGCTCAGGCGCGCAGACGCTCGTTCTTGGGGTCGTACAGCGGCTCGGCCTGCACCGTGGCGCCGCGCAGTTGGCCCAGTACCTCGACTTGCAAGCGCGTGCCGGGCACGGCCAGGTCGGTGCGCACATAGGCCAGCGCCACGCTCTTGTTCAGCGTGTGGCTCCAGACGCCGGAGGTGGTGAGTCCCACGTTGGTATTGCCGTCAAAAACCTGCGCGCAATACGGTGCCTCGGCATCGCCGTCCTCGTCAAACAGCATCGGCACAAAGCGGAACTTGGGGCCGCGCTGGTGTTCGGCCAGCAACGCATCGCGGCCGACAAAGGCCGGCTTCTTGACATCCACAAAACGGTCCAGCGAAGCCTCCAGCGGTGTGTAGCCGCTTTCCAGATCACTCTTCCAGCCGCGGTAGCACTTGTCCACCCGCAAGCTGTCCATGGCATACAGGCCGAAGTCGCGGATGCCGTGCGCTTGGCCCGCCTTCCACACCGCGTCGTACAGCGCCTGCATTTGCGCCACCGGTGCGTGCAGTTCCCAGCCCAGTTCGCCCACGTAGTTCACACGCATGGCAAACACCTTGCCCGTCACGACCTCGATCTCGCGTGCGGTGAGCCAGGGGAAACCGGCGTTCGAAAGGTCAGTCGTGGTGATTTGCGCCATGACCTCGCGGGCCCGCGGACCGGCAATGATCAGCGTGCCCATCTCGGCAGAAATATCGCGCACCGTAATCGGACTGCCTTCGGGCAAGGACTGGCTCAGCAGGTCCATGTCGTGGGTGGCCGCAATCGCTGCGCTGATGATGTAGAAATGGTCCTCGGCCACGCGGGTGATGGTGAACTCGCTCCACAACTTGCCGGCAGGCGTCAATGCATAGGCCAGCGACACGCGCCCCAAAGACGGTAGCTTGGAGCAGGTCAAGTAGTCTAGGTGCGCTGCCGCGCCGGGGCCCTTGAGCTCGTATTTGGTAAAGCCCGGCAGATCGAGCACGCCCACGCGCTCGCGCACCGCTTTCACTTCTTCGGCCACTGCCGGATGCCAGATGCTCTCGCGGCGGAAAGACAGCTTTTCATCTTTAGGCAGGCTGCCGTCCAGGTCAAAGTACACGGCGCGCTCCCAACCACCCCGGGCACCAAAACGCGCGCCCTTGGCCTTGAGGGTTTCATACGTAGGAGAGGTGCGAAGCGGCCGGCCGGCCTCGCGTTCTTCATAGGGGAAGCTCGACGCATATTCGTTCTGGTACACCTCGACCGCCTTGGCCACGGTGTAGGCGGTGGTGGCGTAGTCGCCAAAACGGCGACGGTCCAGCGACCACAAGTCCCACTCGGGTGCGCCATGCACCACCCATTCGGCCAGCGCCTTGCCAGCGCCACCGGCCTGGGTGATGCCAAAGCTGAAGTTGTTGCAGTGGAAGAAGTTGCGCAGGCCCGGCTCCGGTCCGATCAGCGGGTTGCCATCGGGCGAATACGGAATCGGGCCGTTCACGCCGCGCTTGATGCCGGCGCGCGCCAGGGCCGGCACGCGCGCCATGGCGTCCTCAATGTATTGCTCCAACCGGTCAAAGTCGTCATTCCAAAGCTGGTTGGCAAAGTCGTCGGGCATGCCATCCAGCCACATCGGCGTGGCCTTCCACTCGTATGGCCCCAGGATGAAGCCGTTGCGTTCCTGGCGCAGGTAATACGAAGTGTCCGGGTCGCGCAGCAAGGGCAGACGGGCATTGCCCCGGGCCAGCAGTTCTTCGGAGTCTTCGGTCACCAGATACTGGTGCGACATCACCGCCAGCGGCAGGTGGCGCCCCACCATCTTCATGACTTCGGCCGCGCGGTAGCCGGCAGCGTTAACCACGATTTCGCAGTGGATTTCACCCTTGTCGGTAGTCACAATCCATTCGCCGTTGGGCTTTTGCTGCAGGGCCGTCACACGGGTGTGGCGGCGGATGGTGGCACCCAACGCGCGGGCTTCGCGGGCCAGCGCCTGCGTCAGTTGGGACGGGTCAATATCGCCGTCCAACGGGTCCCACAAGGCACCGCGCAGGTCGTGCGTTTCAATCAGCGGGTAGCGGTCTTTCAGCTCGGTGGGCGACAGAATTTCGTAGTCCAGCCCATTCGCCTTGGCCATGCTTTTGACGTGGTGGAATTCGTCCATACGGCTTTGCGTGTGGGCCAGACGCACTGAGCCGGTCAGGTGGTAGTTGATCGGGTCTTCGGCATTGGCGGCCAGCTTGCGGTACAGCGCAGCCGAGTACTTCTGTAATTTGAGAATGCTCCAACTGGTGGAAAAAGTCGGCAAGTTGCCAGCGGCGTGCCAGGTGGAACCGGAGGTCAGTTCGTCACGCTCTAATAACAAGGCGTCTTTCACACCCAACGCGGCCAGGTGGTACAGCGCACTGCAGCCCACCACGCCACCGCCAATCACCACCACTTTCACGTGTTCGGTCATGTCTGTCTCCAGGAGTCGGGGCATAAAAACCCCAATAGCCAAGGCCAGGGAATTTCACCACCATTGCAAATCTGCAGAAATTGTAGAGGTCTTTGTGAAATTTTGGACTAAATTTTCACAGTAGAATAAATTTACCTGAAAATTTTACTTCCGGAGGCCTTATGGATTTCCCGAACCGTGCGAGCGTGGTGATTGTGGGCGGCGGTGTGGTGGGCTGCAGTCTGGCCTACCACCTCACTTTGCGGGGCTGCACCGATGTGGTCCTGCTGGAACGCAAGCAACTCACCTGCGGTACCACCTGGCACGCCGCCGGTCTGGTTGGCCAATTGCGCGCCACCTACAACCTGACCCGCCTGGCCCAGTACACGGCCAATTTGTATGCCTCACTGGAGCAGGAAACAGGCCAGGCCACCGGCTTCCGCCAAACCGGGTCCATGGCCATTGCCACCCACGCGGCACGCATGGAAGAACTACTGCGCGGTGCCTCCATGGCAAAGTGCTTCGGACTCGAAGTGCAGACCATGAGCCCCGCCGAGATTGCCGCCACCTGGCCCGGCGTGACCACCGAAGACGTGGTGGGCGGCGTGTTCCTGCCCAAAGACGGCCGCTGCAACCCGATTGATACGACCCAGGCGCTGGCCAAGGGCGCCAAAAACCGGGGCGCCAAGATTTTCGAGAACACTGCGGTTGAAAAGATTCTGGTGGAAAACGGAAAGGCCGTCGGCGTGCGCACCGCCAAGGGCGAAATCCGGGCCGACATGGTGGTCAACTGCGCCGGCATGTGGGCACACGAACTCGGCGCGCAAACCGGCACCACCGTGCCCCTGCATGCGGCAGAACACTTTTATATCGTGACCGAGCCCATGCCGGGCCTGCATTCCAACCTGCCCGTCATGCGCGACCCCGATAACTGCGCCTACTTCAAGGAAGACGCGGGCAAACTGCTGGTCGGCTGGTTTGAGCCCGTCGCCAAGCCCTGGGGCATGCAGGGCATTCCGGAGAGCTTCAGCTTTGACTCGTTGCCAGACGACCTGGAGCACATCGAGCCTTTGCTGGCCAGCGCCATGAAGCGCCTGCCGGCACTGGCCAACACCGGCATCAACCTGTTCTTTAACGGCCCCGAAAGCTTTACCCCCGACGACCGCTACCTGCTGGGTGAAACACCCGAAGTGCGCAATCTGTTTGTGGCCGCCGGATTCAATTCCATCGGCATTCAATCTGCCGGGGGCGCGGGCAAGGTGCTGGCCGACTGGATGCTCGACGGCCACCCGCCCATGGACCTGTGGGACGTGGACATCCGCCGCTGCATGCCATTCCAGCGCAACAAAAAATACCTGCGCGACCGCACCGTGGAAACGCTGGGCCTGCTCTACGACATGCACTGGCCCTTCCGCCAGCCGGCGACCGCGCGGGGCGTGCGCCGCTCGGTGCTGCACGACCGCCTGAAAGCGTTGGGGGCCTGCTTTGGCGAGACCGCCGGTTGGGAACGTGCCAACTGGTTCGCTCCCGCCGGTGTCAAGGCCGAATACGAATACAGCTACGGCCGCCAGAACTGGTTTGAGCACACCGCTGCCGAGCACAACGCCGTGCGCAACGCGGTAGGCCTGTTCGACCAGTCTTCGTTTGCCAAGTTTGTGGTGCAAGGCCCCGATGCCGAGCGCGTGTTGGGCCGCATTTGTGCCAACGATGTGGCCGTTCCGGTCGGCAAGATGGTTTACACGCAGTGGCTCAATGCGCGGGGTGGCATTGAGGCCGACCTGACGATTACGCGCGAAGCACCCGATCGCTTTTTAGTGGTCACCGCTGCCGCGACCCAGACCCGCGACTTCGCCTGGCTGCAAAGCCAGATTCCGGCTGATGCCCACGCCATTGCGACCGACATCAGTTCCAGCATGGCCGTGCTCAGCGTCATGGGCCCGAAGAGCCGCGAGTTGCTGCAGAGTCTGACACCGGCTGATTTGTCCAATGCCGCGTTCCCGTTTGGCACCTCGCAAATCATTGACCTGGGCTATGCCCGCGTGCGCGCCAGCCGCATCACCTACGTGGGCGAACTGGGCTGGGAGTTGTATATCCCGACCGAATGCACCATGGGCGTGTTTGATGTGCTGATGGAAGCTGGCCCGGCGTTCGGCCTGAAGCTGTGCGGTTACCACGCGCTCAACAGCCTGCGCATGGAAAAAGGCTACCGCCACTGGGGCCACGACATCAGCGACGAAGACACCCCGCTGCAGGCCGGCTTGGGCTTTGCGGTGGCGATGAACAAGGCCGGTGGTTTTACCGGGTTGGAGGCCTTGCAGCAGCAAAAGGCCCAGGGCCTCACGCGCAAGCTGGTGCAGTTCGCGCTGCACGACGACTCCAAGCTGCTGTACCACAACGAGCCGATTTACCGCAATGGCGCCATCGTCGGCCGCATCAGCTCCGGCATGTACGGTCACGCGCTTCAAAAATCGTTGGGCATGGGCTATGTGGAGTTCGGCAGCGCGCCCGGCGCCGGGGATGCCGACCAACTGCTGCAGGGCGCCTACGAGGTTGAAGTGGCAGGCGTGCGCGTGCCGGCCACGCCGTCGCTGGCGCCGTTTTACGACCCCAAGAGCCTGCGCATCAAGAGCTAAACCCAAGGCTAAACTTCGGCCATGGCCATCCAAGCAATGCGACTGCCCCAGCCCGACGATGCTGCGTCCGTGGGCAGCAGCGCGCCCGACTTCGACCCCGAAGCGGCGATTGGCGAGCAATTGCGTGAGTTGCGCCTGATCAAAAACCTGACCCTGAAAGAGGTGGCCGAAAAAGCCGGTATCTCGGTCGGCTACCTCAGTCAGTTGGAACGTAACCACTCGCGCCTGCCGATTGGCGTGCTGAAAAAGATCAGCGACGCGCTGGGCGTTCACATGAACTGGTTCTTTCAGCAAAAGTCCGATGGCGATGCCAGCGAGCGTGACATCGTGGTGCGGGCCAACAACCGGCGCAGCATGTCGTTTACCGGCCTGGGCATCACCGAAGAACTGTTGTCCCCCAACCTGAGCGGGCCGCTGGAACTGCTGATCAGCACCATTGCGCCGGGTGCCGACAGCGAAGACTACAGCCACGATGGCGCTGAGGCCGGCCTGGTGCTGGCCGGCACACTGGAATTGTGGGTCTCCGGGCGCCACTTCACACTCCAGGAGGGCGACAGCTTTTCCTTCAAGAGTACGGAAACGCACCGTTGCGCCAATCCGGGCAGCACGGCAACCCGTGTGCTGTGGGTGATTACCCCTCCGCACTACTGACATTTCGCAAGTTCCGGGCTTTAAATTTCGTCCACAATGCAGCAAAGCATTGATTGAAGGGTGAGAGCCATGGCCACGTCATTTGGTAGCGACAAGGAAAAACGCAACGCGTCCTCCAGCAACAATATGTTTGAGTTGCTGCTGTTCCGGTTGGGCCAACCCGGTGGTGCCCTGAAACACGAATTGTTTGGCATCAACGTCTTCAAGGTGCGCGAAATCATGGTGATGCCGGACATCACCGCCATGGTCAACGCCGGCCCCAACGTAATGGGCATTGCCAATGTGCGCGGCCAGTTGATTCCGGTGGTGAACCTGCCCAAAATCGTAGGCTGCGACCCGGTCAAGGGACTGGGCATTTTGTTGGTCACCGAATTCGCCCGCACGACGCAGGCGTTTGCCGTGGAAGAGGTGGTGGAAATCGTCCGACTCGACTGGAAACAGGCGCTCTCGGCCGATGGCACGGGTGGCGGCTTGGTCACCAGCCTGGCGCGCCTGGACGGTGAAAACGAAAACACCCGCCTGGCCCAAGTGCTCGATGTGGAGCAAATTCTGCGTGACGTGTTCCCCTCCCAGCACCATGTGTTCCGCGATGACACCGTCATGCCCAAGGGCTCCATTCCGGCAGGTTCCCTGATCATTGCGGCCGACGATTCCGCCGTCGCCCGCATGATGATCGAGCAGGCCCTGAAAGCCATGAACATTCCCGTGATCATGACCAAGAGCGGCAAGGAAGCCTGGGAAAAACTCGAGAGCATCCATGGGCAATGCAAAGCCCAGGGCATCCCGCTGCGCGACCGGGTGGCGATGGTGCTGACCGACCTGGAAATGCCCGAGATGGACGGCTTTACCCTCACCCGCAACATCAAGGACGACCCGCGCTTTGACGGCATCCCGGTGATGATTCACTCCTCGCTCTCCGGCACCGCCACCGAAAACCACGCCCGAAGCTCGGGCGCCGACGCCTATGTGGCAAAGTTTGTGGCCGAGGAACTGGGCAGCAACATCCTGAAAGTGGTGGCCGCTGCGCGTTAAGCAATGTCCGGCACGGGTGGGAGGCCCGGCGCCTGAATTGCCCATTTTTTCGCGGTATGGCCCGTCGCGCGTGGATAGCACTCCTAGAATGAAATGTGCATGGTCCCCGTGGCCACGCGCCTTTCATTCAGCGGAGCGTTCAATGTCCCAGCAAGCCCATTGGCTTTTGTCTAACCGCCTTCTGGCAGCCGTATCCCTTAGCCTGTTGTTGGGTGCAGGTTTATCGGCCTGCGGCGGTGGTTCTGGCGCGGCGTCTTCTGACGCCATGTCGGTCTCAGGCTCCAGCGGAACCATCACGGCATTTGGCAGTGTCTTCGTCAACGGCCATGAATTTGGAACCAGAAGAGCGCTGTTCATAGACGACGATTACGGGACCACCGCCAACACGGCTGCCGGTCTCGAAGTGGGTATGGTGGTGGATGTAAAGCCTGCGCCGGGCACCACCAACGCAGCCCCCGAAGCCAGCGAGTTGCGCCTGCACCCCTTGCTGCGGGGCTATGTCGATGCAGTAGACACCTCAACCAGCACTGCAAACGTCATGGGCCAAAAAGTGCAGGTGAATGGGTCCACGAGTTTCAGCGACCATCGCGCCTGCGTTGTGGCAACCACTGCACCCTGCACTGCGGTTTCGTCTTTGTCCTTGCTGACCGCCACCACATCCGCCGCAGCACCGGGCACCTATGTCACGGTACACGGTTACCAAATTTCGGGCACGAGTGGCAGCACGAATGTGGTGGCCACCCTGATTTCCGCATCCGACCTGCCCGTCACCAATCCGCCAGACCACAGCTTCAAGGTGGAAGGCCCGCTCACTTTCAGTGGCTCCGTGCCCTCCATTGGCGGCCTGACGCTCGACTTCACCACAACGGTCTGCAAGGTGGCAGGCACCGTCACCCCCTGCGCTACGGCCTTTAGCGCCGGCCAGGTGATTGCCGTTGGCTCCGCCTCGGCAACGGCAATTCCCGCAACCAGCTTCGCACCCTCGGTGGCACGACGCGCCGCCAAATTACCGGTGCAAGTGGTCGGTCAATCCATAGAGGTCGAGGGCGTGGTGTCCTCGGTCAACAGCAGCGCATCCAACTTCGTGGTGCGCGGCATCACCGTGGATGCCTCCGCGCCGGGCATCACCTTGCCCTCCGCCGGGGACCTGGTGCTAGTGAAAGGCGTCATTACCGGAACGGCTCAGTCCCTCTCAGCCTCCGCGCTCAAAGTCATCCAAGCCGCCGCCAGCGTGCATGTGGAATTGCGCGGCAATGTGAATGCGGCGACCATCACCGGCTCGGGCACCTCCTACAGCGTTTCGCTGTTAGGGCAAACCGTGGACGTGAACGCACAAACCCGCCTCACCGATATGTCCACGCGCACTTGGAACCAAGGCGACCCAGCTACCAACCCCTTCAACAGCAGCACCTTTGGCGCCTATCTGGCTGAGCCAACCAGGTCCAAGCATGTGATCGTGCGCAGCATGGTCAACGGCAACGGCGGTCTGACCGCTTTGTCGGTGGCCATCTTGCCGGCGTCCGCAGTGGCCGGTCTGACTGGCCTAGTGGATGCCAGCCCCGCGGTGTCCAACAGCAGCGTCACCGGCACTCCCACGACCTTTTCGATCCATGGCGTAGCGGTCAGCGCCGATCCTGCTGCGATCTACAAACCGGGCACCGCTGCCATGCAAACGGTGGCTGCCGGCGACAAGCTGGTGGTATTGGGAACGTATAGCAATAACGTGCTTACCGTAGGTGCCACGACCACCCCGAATAACAGCGTGGTGAATGTGGGCCCCCTCCCGCAGAACTAATCGAACTTCCCGGGTCACGGTGGCATGGCCGGCGACCGTGCCAACCTTTAGGCGGCAATAGCCCGCGCCAGTGCCTCAATGCCTGCGTCGGATAAGTCGTCCGCGGTAAACCGGGTGTGCGGCGCAGCCGCTTCGGCATGGTGGTTCATCGACCGGTTGTAAAAGCGGTCGTAGTGCTGTGAAAGCAGTTCAGACACCAGCGTTTGGAAATCGCGCGCAACCACCAGTGACTTCCAGCGATTCACCGTTTCGCCGCCACACAACTCCTTGAGGCGGTCGAGTTGGGTTTCCAGCTCTGGCCCACTCAAGAAGTAGTCGTAGTCGCGCAGCAGGTACTGCACCCGCTGTTCCATGCTGGCCTCCACGCGCACCCAGGTGCCGGTTTGAATTCCTTGAAACACCGCATCCGGCACCCGCAACTGCCCGACTTTTTTGCTTTCGGATTCGACGAACACGGGGCGGGCTGGATCAAACCGGGTCAGTTCCGCATGCACCAGCGTCTCGAACATTTTTTGGGAGGGCTGCGGCTGGCCGGGCAAGCCACCGAGCACCGAGCCCTTGTGCTGGGCCAGCGCCTCCAGGTTCAGCACCTGGTGCCCCTGCCGGTGCATGGCCTCCAGCACACGCGTCTTGGCGCTGCCGGTCGGACCCGCCACGACGGTGAAGCGCAAGGCACCGGGCAATGCGTCGAGTTGCTCGATCACATGGTGGCGCCAGCTTTTGTAGCCGCCTTGCAGGCGCTTGGCGGACCAGCCCACCTCGCGCAGGATGTGGGTGAACGCACCGCTGCGCTGCCCGCCCCGCCAGCAATACACCAGCGGCTTCCAGCCCTTGGGTTTGTCGGCAAAGTACTGCTCAATGTAGTTGGCCACGTTGCGTGCGACCAGCACGGCGCCGACCTTGCGCGCATCAAACGGCGACGATTGCTTGTACAGCGTGCCCACGATGATGCGTTGCTCGTTATCGAGCACGGGGCAGTTGATGGCGCCAGGAATATGGTCTTCGGCAAACTCGGCCGGGCTGCGCGCATCGATCAGGGTGTCGAACTCCGACCGCTGCTCAACCGTTGCACGGGTATGATCAATTGAAGTCAATGGGTGTCCCGTTGCATGTTGATACGCAGGCAATTTTATATGTCGACCACACACGCCCCCGCCTCCCCGAACAACCCCGAATCCAGCCCCGCCATTCGCCTGACCGAGTTCAGCCACGGTGGCGGTTGCGGCTGCAAAATTGCGCCGGCCGTGCTGTCGCGCTTGCTGGCCACGGCCAACATGCCCCTGATTCCGCCAGCGTTGCTGGTGGGCACCGAAACCAGCGATGACGCGGCCGTCTATCAGCTCAATGACCAGCAAGCCGTCATTGCCACCACCGACTTCTTCACCCCCATCGTCGACGACCCGTACGACTTCGGCCGTATCGCCGCCACCAACGCCCTGTCGGATGTGTACGCCATGGGCGGAACGCCGCTGTTTGCGCTGGCGCTGGTGGGCATGCCGCTCGGCAAAATCCCGGAAGAGGCGATTCGCCTCATCCTGGCCGGCGGTCAGGACGTGTGCAAGGCGGCCGGCATCCCAATTGCCGGCGGCCACAGCATCGACACCTTGGAGCCCATTTATGGGCTGGTGGGTATCGGCTTGGTGCACCCTGGCAAAGTGAAGCGCAACAGCCAGGCGCAAGCCGGTGACGTGCTGATTCTGAGCAAGCCGCTGGGCGTGGGCATGCTGTCTGCGGCCCTCAAAAAAGGCAACTTGTCTGCCGACGGCTATGCCGACATGGTGCGCTGGACGACCAAACTCAACACGCCCGGCGTGGCGTTGTCGGACATGCCGGAGGTGCACGCCATGACCGACGTCACCGGTTTCGGTCTGGCCGGGCACTTGCTGGAAATCTGCCGGGGCTCGTCCCTGGCGGCCCAGGTGCAATTTGACGCAGTCCCCCTGATTCCCCTGGCCGCCGAAATTGCCCAAAGCGGCACCGCCACCGGCGCCTCCAAGCGCAATTGGGAGGGCTATGGCAGCAGCATTCAGTTGCCCGACGGCTGCGAACTCTGGAAACAAAACATGCTGTCCGACCCGCAAACCAGCGGCGGCCTGTTGATTGCGTGTGCGGCCGGCGCCGCAGAGCAAGTTCTGAAAACCCTGCACGCGCAAGGATTTGATGAGGCTGCGATGATTGGGCAGCTTGCAGCGGGTGGGGCGCAAATCTGCGTCATTTGACCCAATTCAGGGGCAAGAATTCCGTCCTTAGCGGCGTCGAATGAAAAGCCTTTGATGCAGCGCAAAAAACAAAAGCCCGGAAGCGCAAATTTTTCACACTTTCTTGATATTTGCTCTTCACGCGTAGAGCCGACCCCGTTACAGAAATGTAAAACTTAAGGCGGCTCAAGAATAATTAAAAAAATCTTGCAGCAGGTCTGGGGAAATGAAGTTTTGATCCGTCAAACAAGGCGGGCTGAATTTCGCAATATAAAAGGTTGGAAATATGACGATGCGCCTACTTCTGGTTGAAGACGATGTCATGCTCGGCAGTGCCGTGCAAAAGCACTTACAAAGCGATGGTTTTGCGGTCGATTGGATCGTCAGCGGCAAACAGTTCACTGAAGCAGTGAATTGCCATGTGTACGATTTTGTGATTCTGGATCTGGGCTTGCCCGATGTCAGCGGCGAATTGCTGCTGGAACGTTTGCACAGCGCCCAGATGAATGTACGGGTGATTGTGGCCACTGCCCGCGGAAGCGTGAGCGATCGCATCAATCTGCTGAACATGGGCGCTGACGACTTTTTGGTCAAGCCCTTTGACCTGGACGAACTGACCGCCCGGGTCCGCAGTCTGCTGCGCCGCTTCCCGATTGTTGAATCGGAGGCCAATGCCACCACACACGGTGCGCTCAGTTTGTATCCACAGCGGATGGTGGCAACCTGGAACGGCGAAGAAGTAGCCCTCACCCACCGCGAGTTCTGGGTTCTGGAAACCCTGGTGCGCCGCAAGAACCAGGTGCTGACACGCCGCCAGATTGAAGAGGCGCTGTACGGCTGGGGCGAGGAAATGGAGAGCAATGCCATCGAGGTGTATGTGCATATGCTGCGTCGCAAATTCCAGCCTGAATTGATTCACACCATCCGGGGCGTAGGCTACAAGATCGCTCCGGTCTGAGGCATGGCCGAAATTCTTCTGATCCGCTCACTGCAGCGGCGCGTTGCCGTGGTGAGCTCGCTTGCTGTCGGCACCGCCCTGGTGTTGGGCATTCAGGGTGCCCACCTGGCGGAAGACAAGGAGGCACGGCAAAACCTGGATGCACATCTGGCAGAAGCCGCGCAGACGGTGATTGAATTTTCCAAGGCCGATGTCCAGCGGGCCCTGGCCAGCAAGAACACCACCTTGCAAACCTATACCCCCCCGGATGCCAACCTGGATCTGACTTTCCAGGTCTGGCTGAAGGACAGTGGCACCTTGCTCAAAACCAACGATGTCACGCTGCAGGGGCCGCTGATGCCGATCAACCTGGTGGGGTTTGAGACCGGAACAATCAACGATGTGCCGGTGCGCAAGTTTTCCATGATCTCACCCGACCGTAAATATGTGGTGCAGGCAGCGGAAATCATTGAGGGCCATTCGACCGATTGGCCCACCATGCTGCGCTATTACTTCTTGCCAATTGCCCTGCCGCTGCTGGCCTCCATGCTGGCGACGTGGGCCCTGCAACGCCGATCGGTCGAGGCCCTTGATGCGCTGGTGGACCGGTTGCGTCATATTGACCTGAACAATTTGGGCGAGGTCAAGCTGGACCGCACCACCCACGAAATTGAGCCGGTGATTGAAGAAGTCAATACCCTGTTCCAGAAGGCCAGCAACGCCATCATTACCGAACAGCGCTTCACCTCACTGGCCGCACATGAGTTGCGCACGCCCTGGGCGGGCATCAAGGCGCAGGCCCAGTTGGCCCTCAAGGCGAAGAACGACCCCGATCTGCGCGAAGCGCTGCAGGCCATCATCCATGGCGTCAACCGGGCGTCGCATGTGTTCGATCAGTTGTTTGACCTGACCCGGCTGGAGAGCACCAGCCGCCATATCAGCGCGCAGTTCCAGCCGGTCAACCTGACGCTGGTCATGCAGCTCATTGAAGACGATATGCGCGGCAAGTTGCGCGACAAGAATGCCCACCTCAATTGCCGGCTGGAAGTGGCCGAAGTGCTGGGGCTGGAGTCGGCTCTCTACCTGATGCTGCGCAACCTGGTAGCCAACGCCACGCTGTACGGCCCGGAAGGTGGCGTCATCGAAGTCAGCACCGAACTGCAGGGAACGGACGTGCTGCTGCGCGTGGACGATGCCGGCCCGGGCATTCCCCCGGAGTCGCGCGACAGCGCGTTTGAACGCTTCAACCGCCTGAACCAGAACGGCCCCGACGGTGTTGGCCTGGGTCTGTCGATTGTGAAGAAAACCGTGGAACTGCACGAAGGGCGCATCCACCTGGACCAATCCCCTCAAGGCGGACTCCGCGTCGAAATCAGCTTACCCCAGCACGGATAAATTAGAGATCAGGCTTTCGCAAAGGCCTGCCGCTCAAACACCGGTCGAAACGCGGGCCTTGGCCTGGTGCAAATACAGCCAAAGCAGGCCGGCGCCGGTCACTGCCACCGGCAGGATGGAGCCGAGGTTGAGCCAGTTCCAGCCCTGCGTGGTGACCAGCGCGCCCGATGCCAGCGAGGTAAAGGCCATGGTGGCAAATACGCAGAAATTGACCACAGCCTGTGCCCGGTTCTTTTCTTCGGGGCGGTAGCCCTGCATCGACAGCGTGGTGCTGCCGGTAAACAAAAAGTTCCAACCCACGCCCAGCAAGGTCAGCGCCACCACAAACTGCAGCGGCTCCTGTCCGGTGAGGGCCACCGCAATACATGCCAGGTTCAGCAGCACGCCTACGCCCATCACCGGCAAGGCACCAAAACGTTTGATCAGGCTGCCGGTGAAAAAGCCCGGCGCAAACATGCCAATCACATGCCATTCCAACACCCATGCCGTGCTGGAAAACGGCAGGCCGCAGGTCTGCATCGCCAGCGGCGTGGCGGCCATCAGCAGGTTCATCACCCCGTAGCCCAGGGACGCCGCCAGCACCGACACAAAAAACACCGGTTGCTGCAGCAACTGCAAAATAGAGCGGCCCTTGGGCTCGCCAGCCGATTGCGGCGGCAGCGGCGCAAAGTGAATAAACGCCAGCGTCAGCATGGACAGCAGCGCCACCACCGCCAGCGCCACATAGGCTCCGGCAAAGTCAACCGCCAACAGGCTCTTGGTGCGCATGGCCAGATTGGGGCCGACGATGGCGCCCATCAAGCCGCCCGCCATGACCAACGACACAGCCTTCTCGCGGTAGTCGACGCTGCACAGTTCCACCGCCGCAAAGCGGTACAACTGCGCGTTGGCGCTGTAATAGCCCGCCACCACCGTGGCAGCCACCAGCAGCCAGAACGACTGGCTCATCACCGCCCAGGCACCCAGCGCGGTGGATAGCAAGGCCACCAAGAGGCCGAGTTGGAACGAGACCTTGCGCCCGTAGCGTGCCTGCGAGCGCGACACCAGCCCCGTACTCAGCGCGCTGCCCACCACATAGCCCATGACCGGAAGCGTGGCCATCCACGGCACGGGAGCCAGGCTTAAGCCGACCAGGCCGTTGATGGCAATGAAAGTGACGTTGTTGGTAAGAAAGAGCCCTTGGGCCAGGGCCAGCAGCCAGAGATTGCGGTTCATGGGTATTTATAACCCACAACTTATTTCAAGCTTTGGGGTCCGGGTAGGGAATGAACTCGGTTTCGCCTTCCACCGCAGGAAAACGCCCGGCGATCCAGTCTTCGCGTGCCTGCAGGATGCGCTCCTTGCGGCTGGAGACAAAGTTCCAGACGATGAAGCGGTGACCGATCGGCTCGCCACCCACCAGAATCACCCGCGCTGGTCCGCTGGCCTGCAAACTCGGCGTTTCGCCAGCGGGCAGTACCCGCATCTGAAGCGGCGCAAGTGCATCGCCGTCCAGCGAGCAACCGGCATCCAGCGGGTACAGAGCCCGTTCGGAATAGTCCGCCGGGACGGTCACTGACGCACCGGTTTGGAGTTGCAAATCGAGGTACAGCGTCGGCGTCTTGGCCGGTGCCGGAGAGGTCACGCCAAAGGCCGTGCCGGCCATGACCGCGATTTGCACACCGTCCATGCAGACGCGGGGAATTTGCGCGGCCGTGAAGTGGGCAAAGGCCGGTTCGCACTCTTCCTCTTCTGCGGATAGCGCCATCCAGAGCTGCAGGCCGTGCGCGGTACGGGGCTTGTCACGCCACTCTGCGGGTGTGCGCTCGGAATGCACAATGCCGCGCCCGGCCGTCATCCAGTTGAGCTCACCGGGGGCAATCTGCTGCACCACGCCGGTCGAGTCACGGTGCTCCATCTGGCCCTCAAACAGCCAGGTCACGGTGGCAATGCCAATGTGCGGGTGCGGCCGCACGTCGTGGTTGTCTCCGGGCTGCGCATGCACCGGGCCGAAGTGGTCAAAGAACACAAACGGGCCTACCGATTGGCGCGAAGCCGACGGCAACAAGCGCCGCACCACAAAGCCGCCTCCCAGGTCGTGCTGGCGGGGCAAGAGGGTTTGGTGCGTTGTCATAGGGGTTGGTGGTTTGAGGGGCTTAGTCCACCAGCGGTGCCCAGTGGTTCATACAGACGGCAAGCAATTTGCGATCGATCGGCTTGGTCATCACATCGTTCATGCCGGCCTCGCGGCAGGCATCCAGATCGGCCTGCATGGCGTTGGCGGTCAGCGCAACGATGGGGGTGTGCCGGTTGGGACCCTCCGCGCTGCGAATCAGGCGGGTCGCCTCCAAGCCATCCATCTCGGGCATTTGCATGTCCATCAGAACCAGTGCATACGGCGCCCGGGCAGCGGCTTCAACGCCCTCCACCCCGTTCACTGCCAGCTCCACTTCGTAGCCCAATTTGTCCAGCAATGCGGTGGCCAGCTTCTGGTTGATGGGGTGATCTTCCACCAACAGAATGCGTTTGCCGTGGCCAGAAGAGACCGGCGCCCTTCCAGCCTTGTCAGGCTGGTCGGGCGTGGCGTCTGGCGATGCCGACGTTTCAGACAACTCCGCCGGCGTTGAACTTTGCGCGACGGCTTCAACGGTTTCTGCGGACACTTCCAAATCGGTCGCCTGCAACGGCAACTCAAACCAGAAGGTGCTGCCCTGCCCGACGACGCTGTCCAGGCCAATTCGCCCGCCCATGCCCTCGGCCAACAACTTGCTGATGGACAGGCCCAAGCCGGTGCCACCGTACTTGCGCGAGGTGGACGAGTCGGCCTGGCTGAAGTTGCTGAACAAGCGCTCGCGCGCCTCTTCCGAAATCCCAATGCCGCTGTCCACCACCGCAAAGCGAACCCCTTTCTCGGCCGCCCGAACCTGAATGCAGACTTCCCCAACCGACGTGAACTTGACGGCGTTACCGGCCAGGTTGATCAAAATCTGTCGAATGCGCAAGGCATCACCCACAAAGTTGGTGTGGACCTCGGGTGCCACCTCCACGCGCAGACCAATCGACTTCTTTTGCGCGCGCACCCGCAACATGGCTGCCACCGTCTCCACCAACGCCGGCAAAGAAAAGGGCTCCGCGGTGAATTCCATATAGCCTGCCTCGATCTTGGACAGGTCCAGAATGTCATTGATGATGGCCAGCAAGGCTTCGCCCGAACGGCTGATGTTCTTGACATAGTCGCGCTGCACCGCACTCAGGTGCGTGTCCTGCAACAGTTGCGACATGCCGATCACGCCATTCATCGGTGTCCGGATTTCGTGCGACATATTGGCCAGAAACTCGCTCTTGGCCTTGTTGGCTGCATCGGCATCTTCCTTGGCCTGCGCGAGTTGCTTTTCCTGGGTCAGGCGTTTGGTAATGTCGGTAAACACCACGACCGCGCCATTCAGGGCGCCGTCCACATGCAGGGGCGACGTGGAATATTCCACGGCAAATGAAGTGCCGTCTTTGCGCCACAGCACCTCGTGGCTGGAGATGCGCAACTTGCCGTCCTTACCGGTTGCAAACATGGGGCATGCTTCGCGCGGGTAGTGGCTGCCGTCGGCATGCGTGTGGTGCACCAGGCTGTGCAGTGACTGGCCCAGCAGTTCCTGGGGTAGGTAGCCCAACAATCGGGCCGCCTCGTTGTTGATAAAGCTGCACATGCCGTCTGCGGTCTGTCCCCAGATGCCGCAGTTGGCCGACTCCAAAATCAGGCGGGTGCGGGCTTCGCTTTCTTCTGCCTTGGCACGCGACTGGCGCAATGAAACATAAGCAGCCCACAGTGACAAGGCCGTCGCCCCAGCCAGCCACATCAAGGCCAGATCCCGCCAGCGCTCGGATTCGATCTGGGCGAAGCCGGGCAAATCGCTCACCGCGGTCACGGTCAAGCCAAACTCGGGCAGATCGGCACTTGCCAGCAAATGGGGGAAGGCACTGCGCTGGAAAAAACGGAGTTGCGGATTACCTTTCCAGGGCTCCAGATGCAATGGAATAAAGGCTTCACGCTGGTAGGTGACCAGCCTTTCTGCAGGCGCAAGGCTGCCAACCGTAGCCCCTGGCAGCGTCAGCATTTCCAGCGATTCGTCGTGCGCCAGAATGATGACCCCATTGCTATCCGACACAAAAATGTCCGACTGCCGCGCCAGGAAAGACAGGCCGCGCACGTCTACCCGCGTCACCACGGCCCCCAGCACCCGGCCGTCCCGAATGACCGGTGACGCAAAGAACAACCCGGGCACGCCGCTCTTTTTGCCGATGGCATATTGCATGCCGGATTTTCCCTGGCTGATGTCCCTGAACCACTTGCGCTCCGAGGTATTGATGCCCACCGGATTCAAGCTGGGGTTGGTGACGCTGGAGGCGATGACATCGCCCGTGGCATCGATGACCATCATCAGGTCAACACCCAAAGACGTTTGTATCAGCGCCAGGTATGCATTGAGGTCCCGAAAGCTCGGATCTTCCGACCACCGGTCAAACCTATCCTGTTTGGACAACTGGGCTTTGGCGGCAATTTCGCCAAAACGGTCAATCGCCTTCCAAACCCGCAAGGCATGGTCAAACGTCTTTGGAATTCCGTCTACATAGTGCAAATTGCGGCGAATGCTGTCTGCCACATCATCTGCAGTTGCTTCGGTTGCGGCTTGGTCCACCTTTACAAGCCGGCCGAGCTTGGATTCGTATTGCCAGGCTACCCAAAACCAACTCGCAGTGAGCCAGAGAATGGCGAGCAGAACGACGGTAGCGCTTAATTTTGAACGCGAGCCCATAGGTGGTGTTGACCGTGACGAGTCGCCAGTATATTGATACCCAGCGAAAACGCCCCTCGCCGAGCGTCCCCGCACAAAGGCCGCCAACCTGCGATGGGTGGGCACAACCCATCGCAGCGATGGTGTCGTTCAGGTGATAGTGAAGAAGTCGATCGATTGCTTCAATTGGTCCGCCTGCGCCGACAGTTCTTCGCTGGTCGCTGCCAATTCTTCCGAAGCCGAGGCATTCTGCTGCGTCGCCTTGTTGAGCTGTCCCATGGCACCGCCGATTTGTTCCACCGAGCTGCTTTGCTCGCTGCTGCTGGCGGCAATTTCCTGCACCAGTTCGCTGGTCTTCTGGATGCTCGGAACAATCGCGTCCAGCAGCTTGCCCGCCCGCTCGGCGGTAAACACGCTGCTGCTGGCGAGTTCGCCGATTTCCTTGGCCGCAGTCTGGCTGCGCTCGGCCAGTTTGCGCACCTCGGCCGCCACCACCGCAAAGCCCTTACCGTGCTCACCGGCGCGCGCGGCTTCAATGGCAGCATTCAGGGCCAACAGGTTGGTCTGGTAGGCGATGTCATCGACGATGCCGATCTTGGAGGCGATCTGCTTCATGGCCGACACGGTTTGAGCCACCGCCTGACCGCCCTCCGCTGCTTCCTGGCTGGCCTTGGTGGCCATGCTGTTGGTCACTTTGGCGTTGTCGCTGTTCTGGCTGATCGAGGCCGACATGACATTGATGTTTTCCGAAGTCTGCTCCACGCTGGCGGCCTGCTCGCTAGAGGCCTGTGACAAGGAGGTGGCAGTGTCACTCACCTGGCTGGCGGCATCGGTCAGGGCATCGGTGGCGGCACGCACCTCACCCAGCACCCGGGACAGGCTTTCGGCAGTGGAGTTGGCGCTTTGCATCACATCGCCAAACAGGCCGGAATAGTTGCGACGGATACGCTGGGTCAGATCCCCGTTGGAGAAAGCGGTGAGTAGCGTGGCCACGTCCTGCAGGCCTTGTTCGCTGGTATCCATCAGCCGGTTCATGCCGGCCGACATGCTGGCGTAAAAGCCCAGCTTGGACTCCAGATGCAAGCGCTTGCTGAAGTCGCCCTGCTCGGCAGCCGTCACCATCTGCGACAACTCCTGTTCCGAAGAAATCTCATCGGTGCGGTCAATCCAGTGGGTCACGCGGCCCAGCGTTTCACCGGCATCACTGCGGATGGGTTTGGCCAACAGGCGAATCTTGCGACCACCAATGTCCATATCCACCACGTCACCCGAGCGCACGGCCTGATCGAAACGGTCTGCCATTTCGGCGCTCTTGAACAGGCTGCTGATCCGGTTACCAAACAGCGACTCCACATTGAAGCCAGGCCCGCCCAGCAACTGCAACAGCGTACGGGCGGCCGGCGTTGCGTGGGCCAGCAAGGCGTTTGCGTCGGAGACCGTGACACTTTCCGGCAGGCTGTCCAGCGCCATCTTGATACGCAGGTTCTGACTGGCCGTCACTTGCTCGCGCTCCTGCGCTGCCTGCTTTTCCGCAGCCGCCTTCAGCTCTTCTTTGGTCTTGGTTTCCATGCTCGCAAGCGAGGCATTGGTGGCCATTTGCGAAAGGTGGAAACCGCCGCGCAAGCCCGTGGTGAGGGCCTTGCGGGCAAAGTTGCCCTGGGCCGCGTTGTGCAGCGCAGTCGCCTGTTCGCGGAAGCAAGCCTCAATCTGGTCCAGCATGTCATTGATGTTCCAGCACAGTTCGCCCAATTCGCTGCCTTCGGGAATATGGGTCATGCGTCCCTCAAACTTGCCGTGCGCCACGTCAAAGGCCACCGCGCTCAGTTGCGCCAGCAAAGCGTTTTGCCGGCTTGCGCGGCGGGCCCACAGGCCCACGACCAAAAGGCAGGGCAACAGGGCCAGCAAAGCGCCGACCGAAACGCCCATCAAGGCGCCCTGTACCAGCAGGCCCAGCAACAGCAAAGCCAGTGCGCCCAGCGCAAAGCGGCCCGACTCAGATTGAAAGAATGAAATTTTCATAGCTCACCCCTTGTTGGGCCAGTGCGTGGGTCAAAAGTGCCAGCGATGCGGCACAGGCGTCTTTCGGGCCGGCTCGGCGTTCTTCTTCCAGCATCTGTTGGTAGATGCCGCTGACCACCGCGATGCCCGAAGCGCGCGGCTTGCGGCGCACGGAAAAGTAGCCCTCGACCTGCCCCTGGGCATTGAACGAGGGCGTGACATTGGCAAAAACCCAGTAAAAACCGCCGTCTTTCGAGCGGTTCTTCACATAGGCAAAGCACTCTTTACGCGACTCCAGGGTGTCCCAAAGAAACTTGAACACGCCACGCGGCATATCGGGGTGGCGCACGATGTTGTGCTGCTTTCCCAGCAGTTCTTCTTCGCTGTAACCGGAATACTCAATAAAGATGCGGTTGCCGTAGGTGATGCGGCCCTTGAGATCGGTTTTGGAGACGAGGAAATCATCCTCTCGCATGATGCGTTCCCGCGCAGGAGAAACGGTTTCGATGTGATTCATTGGAGTGTCGCCTTGTGTGTTGCAGGGCAATATTCGCACTAACCTTGTGCGCTGTGCATCATCCCTGTTTTTGTCTTTTCCGCAAGGACTTCGACAAACCCCTTGAAGCATGATTGACATGCATCAAACCTGCATACAAATGGCCATGCGCGTCAGTACTGCACCTGATGGAAGACGGTAGTACCATACCTGCCCTGAGGGGAACCCCAGGCTGACATCAGCCCCAAAATACAAACAGGAAATCAGGCTTGCAAGTTCAAAACGAAGCACAGTTCAAAAATCTGGTGCTGGAAAAGCTGGTGCAGAGCGCGCCGCTTGCCAGTACGCTGGAGACTTTGCTTTTGGGCCTGGAGCAACTTCGACCCGGTGCCATCTGCAGCCTGTTGCTGCTGGACGCTGACGGCAAACGCATCGGACGTGCTTTTGGCCCCAGCCTTCCCGGCTTTTATTCCGATGCCCTGATCGGGCTCGATATCGGGCCAGCCAATGGCTCTTGCGGCACGGCCGCCTTTACCGGACAGCGTGTGGTGGTCGAAAACATCGCCACCCACCCGTTCTGGGCGCCCTACCTCCCGCTGGCGACCCAGGCCCAGCTTGCAGCCTGCTGGTCGCAACCGATTCTGTCGTCCACCGGCCGGGTGCTGGGCACCTTTGCCATTTACTACCGCAGCCCGCGCGCGCCCGATGCCGAAGATCTGGCCCTGATCGAACAGTCGGCTTCGCTGGCCTGTATTGCCATTGAGAAAGATGCCGAGGCGCAAAAACTGCGCGACAGCGAAGAACGTTATCGCACGCTGGTGGAGTGGTCACCCGACCCGGTGCTGGTGCATCGCATGGGCGTCATTCTGTATGTCAACCCGGCGGCCGTGCGCATCTTTGGCGCGGAGACCGGCGCGGAACTGGTTGGCAAAAGCACACAAGACCTGATTCACCCCGACTTCCGTGGGCAACAAGCTGCACGCATGCAGGCCATTGTGTCCAAAACACCGATTCCGCCCTTGGTGGAGTCGCGGTTTGTGCGCCTGGACGGCAGCGTGTTTGATGTCGAGGTACAGGGCACCTCAATTCAGTTTGAAGGAGCGCCGGCCATTCACGTGGTGCTGCGCGACATCACCCAGCGCAAGCAGGCCAAGGAAAGGCTGAAGCTTGCCGCCAGTGTGTTTACCCATGCGCGCGAGGGCATCGCCATCACCGATGCCGACACGATGATCGTGGATGTCAACACCACCTTCAGCAGCATTACCGGTTACAGCCGCGATGAGGTCCTAGGCACCCAGCCCAGCATGTTCCGCCTGGGCCCCCATTCGGAGGCCTACTTTGAAGCGATGTGGCGTGACTTGAAAGACAAGGGCCACTGGAGCGGAGAAATTTGGAGCCACCAAAAGAATGGCACGCCCTATGCCGAGCTGCTCACCATCAGCACGGTGCTCGACGCCCAGGGTGCGGTGCAGAACTATGTGGTGATGTTTGTCGACATCACCGCCATGAAAACCTACCAACGGCAGTTGGAGACCATGGCGCACTTTGATGCGCTAACCAACCTGCCCAACCGATTGTTGCTGGCCGACCGTCTGCAACAGGCCATGCGCCAGAGCCAACGGCGCCAGCAAAGTCTGGCTGTGGTGTTTCTGGATCTGGACGGCTTTAAGGCGGTCAACGACCGCTACGGCCACAGCATGGGCGACCAGTTGCTGATTGCGGTGGCCCAGCGCATGAAGGGCGCCCTGCGCGACGGCGACACGCTGGCGCGGCTCGGTGGTGACGAATTTGTGGCCGTGCTGGTCGACCTGACACAGGCCGAAGACGCCGAACCGGTGCTGGAGCGCCTGCTGCAGGCCGCCTCTGACCCGGTCACGGTGGGCAACACCGGCTTGCAGGTTTCCGCCAGTATGGGCATCGCCGTGTACCCGCGCGATGGCACCCATACCGACTTGCTGCTGCGGCGCGCGGACCAATCGATGTACCAGGCCAAAGAGGCCGGTCGCAACCGATTCCACTTTTTTGACGCTGGCCAGGAACGCAACAAGCGTCCGCTTTAGGCCGAACCGGGCCGGCGGTTTGGCCCGGTGATCAGATCGCGGTGCGGGGCACCAGCGCCACCTCTTGCCAGTCGGCATCGTCTTGCCAACGCTGTATCCACGGCGGCACCTGATCCACTGGCATGGGCCGCCCGATGCCGTAACCCTGCGCCAGTTCGCAACCCAGGTCCATCAGCGCCCGACCATGCTCCAACGTCTCCACGCCCTCGGCAATCACGGTGCGCCGCAGTTGCCGCATGATCCACAAAATGCCGTCCAGAATGTGCACGTTGTCGCGGTCTTTGAGCATGTCGCGTACAAAGCTCTGGTCGATCTTCACGATGGGAATCGGCAGCCGCTTCAGGTACGTGAGCGAGGAGTAGCCGGTGCCAAAGTCGTCCAATGAAAAATCCACGCTCAAGGCGTCGCACTGGGCAATAAACCGGGCCACCTGGTCGATGTCGTCGAGTGCGCTGGTTTCCAGAATTTCCAGTTGCAGGCTGTGCGGCTGCAGTGTGGGGAACGCTGCCATGACACTCTGCAGCCGGTCCAGAAAATCCGCCTGCTGAATCTGCATGGCGCTGACGTTGACGCTGATCGGCAGGTGCACGCCCTCTGCCTGCCAGAGCGTCAGTTGGGTAAGCGCCTGGTAAATCACCCAGTCGCCAATTTCCACAATCAAGCGGTGGTTTTCAATCAGCGGCAAAAACTGCGCGGGTGACAGCAGCCCCTCGGTGGGATGGGCCCAGCGGATCAGTGCCTCAACCCCCACCACGGCGCGCGTACGCATATTCACCTTGGGCTGGTAATGCAGCACAAACTCGCGGTTCTGCAAGGCCAGGCGAATGCGCTCCAGGCTGGCATGGTGTCCGCGTGCGTCGCGGTCACGTTCGGCATCAAATACATGAAAGCGGTTTTTGCCCGCCAGCTTGGCCTGGTACATGGCCTGGTCGGCTTGGCGCAACAACTGGTCGGCATCCACCTCTTCGGCTTGCGGGTAAAAGGTCACGCCCAAACTGGCCGAGAGTTGCAGGGACAGCTCTCCGATCTTCACCGGCTGCGAAGTTACCGACAACAGGCGTGAGAGCATGGGCGCACCGGCCTGCGTATCCTGCAAGTCCAAGAACACGGCGACAAACTCGTCGCCCCCCATCCGGGCCAAGGTGTCGCCATCGCGCAGGCCTTCCTTCATGCGGCTAGCCAGCGCGCGCAACAGCAGATCGCCCACCACATGGCCATGCAGGTCATTGACCGCCTTGAAGCCATCCAGGTCCAGAAACACCACGGCCACCATGCGCCCGCGCCGGCGCGCCACCGTCATGGCTTGCTGCATCCGGTCGCCCAGCAAGGCCCGGTTGGCCAGGCCGGTCAACTGGTCGCTATAGGTCATGCGCTCGATGAGCAACGAAGCCTGCTTCTTCTCGCTGATGTCCTGCACCACGGCAATCCCAAACTGGGCCACGCCTTCGGGATCAAAAACCACCGACACCTGCACCCGCACCCACACCACATCGCCACTCTTGCGGATATAGCGTTTTTCAATGTCGTAGGAGCGGGTCCGGCGCGACACCAACTGCGCCAGATGCATGGCGTCCTGCAATTGGTCTTCCGGGTGGGTAATGCCCTGAAAGGACAGGGCTAGCAGTTCCTGCCGGTCGTAGCCGGTGATGTCGCACAGCTTGCGGTTGACGCGAACCCACTTGCCATCCAACGACAGGTGGGCCAAGCCAATGGCCGCGTTCTCAAAGGTTTCCTGGTAAATCGATTCGTGCACGTAAACGGTGAGGTCGCTTCTTTATCTTTTTATCCCTGGCGGGATCATACAAGCGCGCCCCACGGTCTCAGGCCTGAAACGCCAGAACTCCCGCCACCAGCGTGGCACGCACCCGACCCGGCAACTCGTAGCCACTAAAGGGCGTGTGTTTACCTTCACTGCGCAGTGCATCGGGTTGTACCGTCCAGTGCGCCTGCGGGTCAAACAGGCAGACGTCGGCCACCGAACCAACCGACAGGCTTCCAATCTGCCCGGACAAGCCGCCCAGCGCCGAGTCCATCACGGCAGCCGGTCGGCGCGTGATGGTGGCCAATGCGGCAGGCAAAGCCACCTGGCTGTCCTGCGCCCACTTCAGGGTCAGACTCAGCAACAATTCCAGTCCCGTGGCACCGGGCTCGCTCTCGGCAAACGGCAGCGCCTTGTGGTCTTCATCCACCGGCGTGTGGTCGGAGACCAGCGCGTCGATGGTGCCATCGGCCAGCGCGGCACGCAGGGCGTCACGGTCGCGCTGCTGGCGCAACACCGGCGTGACGCGCATACGGCTGTCAAAGAAGCCGATGTCGTGGTCGGTCAGGTGCAGCGAGTTGATACTCACATCACAGCTCACCGGCAGGCCTTCGGCCTTGGCCTGGCGCACCAGCTCCACACCGGCGGCGCTGCTGATGCGGCATAGGTGAACGCGCGCCTTGGTGGCGCGCATCAGCTCAAAAATCGTGTGCAGTGCAATCGTTTCGGCTGCAACCGGCACGCCGCTCAGGCCCAGCCGCGTGGCCAAGGAGCCACTGGCCGCCACGCCCTTGCCCAGGTGCAGTTCCTGCGGACGCAGCCAGACGGTGTAGCCAAAGGTGGCTGCGTATTGCAGCGCGCGTTGCATGACCTGGGTATTGGCCAACGGCACTTCAGCCTGGCTGAAGCCAATGCAGCCGGCGGCAGTCAGGCTGGACATTTCGGCCAGCACTTCGCCTTCGAGCTTGCGCGTAAGTGCGCCAAGCGGAAACACGCGCGCCAGCTTGAGCTGCTGGCTGCGGTAGTGCAGCATTTCCACCAGACCGGTCACATCCAGCACCGGTTCGGTGTCGGGCGGGCAGACCACACTGGTGACACCACCGGCCACCGCTGCGGCGAGTTCGGAGCCCAACATGCCGCCCATGCGAACCGATAGGTCCACCAGCCCCGGTGCCACGACGCAACCAGCGGCGTTGAGGGTTTGCTCTGCCGCAAAGCCGGCGGGCGTTGCGCCGATGGCGAGAATCTTGCCGTCTGCAATGGCCACATCGGCCACTGCGTCATGGCCGCTGGCGGGGTCTATGACGCGGCCGCCCTGGATCAGGATATTCATACGGAAACCTCTTGCTTTTGACCGGCAACGGTCACGATCTGTTGCAGCGCCAGTACCAGCGCCTCGCACTCCGCTTGCGTGCCCACCGTGATGCGCAGGTGGCCGTCGATGCGCGGCTTGGCAAAGTAGCGCACCAGAATGCGCCGCGCACGCAGTTGCTCGAGCAACCAGGACGCCGCAAACTGCGGGTGGTGACTGAAGACAAAGTTGGCACTGGACGGCAGCGTCTCAAAACCCAGTTTGGCCAGCTCGGCCGTCAGCCAATCGCGGCTGGCAATGACCGACTGCGTGAGCTGCTGAAAGTAGGCGGTGTCTTCAATGGCCGCCTGTGCACCGGCCAGGGCCAGGCGGTCCATCGGGTAGGAGTTGAAGCTGTCCTTGACGCGGTTCAGGCCTTCGATGAGCGCGGGGTGGCCCATGGCATAGCCGACGCGCAAACCGGCCAGCGCGCGCGATTTGGACAGGGTGTGCACCACCAGCAGGTTGTCAAATTCGGGGATCAGCTTGACCGCACTTTCGGCGCCAAAGTCCACATAGGCCTCGTCAATCACCACCACCGAGCCACGGTTGGCTTCCAGCAGTTCGCGCAGTTGGGCCAGCGACAAGGCGATGCCGGTCGGCGCGTTGGGGTTGGGGATGATGATGCCGCCGTTGGGCCGCTTGTAGTCGGCCACATCCACTTCAAAGCGCGCGTTGAGCGGCACCTGCTGGTAGGCAATGCCGTACAGACCGCACCACACCGGATAAAAGCTGTAGCTGATGTCGGGGTACAGAATGGGCTTGTCGTGTTTGAGCAGGCCCAGGAAGGCATGGCCCAAGACCTCGTCGGAGCCATTGCCCAGGAAAACTTGCGCTGGGCTCAGGCCGTATTGGTTGGCAATGGCTCCGCGCAGCGCGGTGCCGCTGGGGTCGGGGTAGAGCCGCAGCTTCTCGTTCACCCCATCGCGAATGGCCTGCAAGGCGCGCAGCGACGGCGGGTACGGCATTTCGTTGGTGTTGAGCTTGATCCAGCCGTCGGTCTGTGGTTGCTCGCCCGGCACATAGGCCTTGAGCTGCTCAATGCCCGTGCTCCAGAAAGGGGAAGTGGTGATGCTGCTCATGCTTCGTTGCCCGCCACAATGCTCATCACGGCCATGCGCACGGCAATGCCAAACGTCACCTGCGGCAGGATCACGCTCTGCTTGCCGTCGACCACGGCCGAGTCAATTTCCACACCCCGGTTGATCGGACCCGGGTGCATCACGATGGCATCACTCTTGGCGAGTTGCAATTTCTCGGGCGTCAGGCCAAAGCGCTTGAAAAACTCCTGGCTGGAGGGCAGCAGCGCACCGCTCATGCGCTCGTTCTGCAGGCGCAGCATGATGACCACGTCGCAATCCTTGATGCCCTCTTCGAGCGTGCGGCACACGCGCACGCCCATGTGCGCCATGTCGGACGGCACCAGCGTATTCGGGCCGACCACGCGCACCTCGGCACAACCCAGCGTGGTGAGCGCATGGATGTCGGAACGCGCCACGCGCGAGTGCAGCACGTCCCCAACGATGGCGACCGTGAGGTTGGAAAAGTCCTTCTTGAAATGCCGGATGGTGAACATGTCCAGCAGCCCCTGCGTGGGGTGCGCATGGCGGCCATCACCGGCGTTGATCACATGCACATGCGGTGCCACATGCTGCGCAATCAGGTAGGGCGCACCCGACTCGCTGTGGCGCACCACAAACATGTCGGCGGCCATGGCGCTGAGGTTGGCAATGGTGTCGAGCAAGGATTCGCCCTTGCTGGCGCTGGAGCGGGCAATGTCCAGGTTGATGACGTCGGCCGACAGGCGGGTGGCGGCAATCTCGAAGGTGGTGCGGGTGCGGGTGCTGTTCTCGAAAAACAGGTTGAACACGCTTTTGCCGCGCAACAGCGGCACCTTCTTCACCTCGCGGTCGCTGACCGAAACAAAGTTGGTGGCGGTGTCCAGAATATGGGTGAGGATGTCTTTGGACAGACCCTCGGTGGAGAGCAGGTGAATCAGCTCGCCGTTCTTGTTGAGTTGGGGGTTGCGTTTGTAAAGCATATTTTTCAGCGCGCCTTCACATCGAAGGTAAATGTTCCGTCGGGGCCCTGCGCCAGCGACAAGGACTGGTTTTCAGCCAGCGTGACCCGCGCCGCCGCAAAGTCCGGGTGCACCGGCAACTCGCGCCCGCCGCGGTCCACCAGCACCGCCAGCTTCACGCTGGCCGGGCGGCCGTAGTCAAACAGTTCGTTCAGCACCGCCCGCAGCGTGCGGCCGGTGTAGAGCACGTCGTCCAGAATCAGGATGTGTGCGCCGTTGATCTCAAACGGCAACTGGGTTTGCGCGCTGTTGGAAAGGCCTCGCTTGGCAAAGTCGTCGCGGTGCATGGCGCTGGATATCACGCCGGGTTTACCGGGCAGGTTCAGGTCGCGCTGCAAGCGCTCCACCAGCCACGCGCCACCGGAGGTAATGCCCACCAGCCTTGTATCTGCGGTGCACAAAAGCTGCACGCCCCGCAACAATTCCTTGTACAGCGCCTCTGCGTCCAAAGCCAAAATGCTCACGTCAAACTCCTCAAAAACTGTTCCAGGATGATGCAGGCCGATGCGGCATCGGCATCCTTCGCGCCGCTGGCCAGCGCCTCGGTCGTGCTGTAGCGCTCATCCACTTCAAATACCGGAAGGCCAAAGCGGCCATTCAACTGGCGACCAAACTTCTTGGCACGGGCGGTGTTTTCGTGGGCCGCACCATCGGGGTGAAACGGCACGCCGATCACGATGGCATCGGGCTGCCAGTCTTTGAGCGCCTTGGCAATCTGCACAAAGCGGGCATCGCCCTGCGCGTGGATGGAGCCCTGCGGCTGCGCCGTGCCCAGCAGGCGGTTGCCCACCGCGACACCGGTGCGCTTTTCGCCAAAGTCAAACGCAATAAAGGTGGAGAGCTTGGCGGGGTCGGTCATGGAGCCGGCTCCAGCCATCAAGCGTGACCGATCTGGTTGGAAAGCATCCAGGACTGCAGCCCCAAGAGGCCCATGGCACGCTCGTAACGCTGCTCCACCGGGGTCTCAAAAATTACGGCGCGGTCGGCGTCCACCGTGAGCCAGCTGTTTTCGCTGAGCTCCGACTCCAGTTGCCCCTCGCCCCAGGATGCATAGCCCAGCGTGATCAGCACGCGCTTGGGGCCGGCACCGCTCGACAGGGCTTCGAGCACGTCCTTGGAGGTGGTCATTTCCAGCCCACCGGGAATGGTCATGGTGGAGGCGTACAGGGTCTCGTTTTTGTTGTCGGCACCGATGTAAATCGGCTCGTGCAAGACAAAACCGCGCTCGGTTTGCACCGGGCCGCCCTGAAACACCGGGTCGCCCTGCAGGTCTTCGCGTTTCAGCGGCAATTCCACCTTGTCAAACAGCGCTGGCAAATTCATGTTGGCCGGCTTGTTGATCACCAGCCCCAGGGCACCGCGCGGGCTGTGCTCGCACACATACACCACGCTCTTGCCGAATAGGTCATCGACCAGCCCGGGCATCGCGATCAGGAAGTGATTGGTGAGGTTGATGGGTGCAGAATCGCCGGACATGTTTTGATTTTAGCGGCTCGCATGCAAACCCCTTTTTCCACTGGTCTGGTCTGGCTGCGGCGCGATTTGCGCCTGCACGACAACCCCGCGCTGGCGCTGGCGCTGCGCCAATGTGCCCAGGTGCATTGCGTGTTTGTGTTCGACACGCATATCCTGAATAGCCTGCCGCGCCAGGACCGACGGGTGGAATTTATCCGCGAATCGCTGGTGGAACTGGACACCACCCTGCGTGAGGCCGCTGGCCAGCCCGGAGCGGGCCTGATCGTGGTGCATGGCGTGGCTGAACAAGCCATTCCAGCACTGGCCAACACGCTCAAGGCCCAGGCGGTTTTTGCCGCCAAAGACTACGAGCCGCAAGCACTGGCCCGCGATAGCGCCGTGCGCCGCGCGTTGCTGGCGCAGGGCATTCAGCTTGCGCAGGTGAAAGACCACGTTGTCTTTGAGGAACGCGAGGTGCTCACCCAGGCCGGCAAGCCCTATGGCGTGTTCACGCCGTATCTGCGTGCCTGGTCGGCCAAGCTTGCGGAGACTCCGCCCGCCGAGCAGCTGCTGGCCCGCCCCTGCAAAGCGCTGGCCACCCGGCCGGAGGCCTATGCCAATGAGGTTCCGACGCTGGCTGAACTGGGCTTTGAGCCGACCAACCTGTCCACACTGGCGATCCCCACCGGCGAGTCGGGTGGCTCCCGCCTGCTGCAGGATTTTCTGGAGCGCATCGACCGCTACGACGAAACGCGCAATTTCCCCGCCGTCAAGGGGCCGAGCTACCTCGGCGTGCACCTGCGCTTTGGCACGGTCTCGATCCGGCAGTTGGTCAACCACGCAAGGCGCCGCGTGGCGAAGGGCAGCGCCGGGGCGCAAACCTGGCTGTCCGAGCTGGTGTGGCGCGACTTTTACGTGCAGATTCTGGCCAACTTCCCGCAGGTCGCCAGCGGTGCGTTCAAGCCCGAATACGACGCCATAAGCTGGGAAGACGGCGATCGCGCCCAGACCCTTTTTGCCGCCTGGTGCGAAGGTCGCACCGGCTACCCGCTGGTGGATGCCGCGATGGCGCAACTCAACCAGACCGGTTACATGCACAACCGCCTGCGCATGGTGGCGGGCAGCTTTCTGGTGAAACACCTGGGAATCGACTGGCGCTGGGGCGAGCGCTACTTTGCGGAAAAGCTCAACGACTTCGACCTCTCGGCCAACAACGGCGGCTGGCAGTGGGTGAGTTCCAGCGGATGCGATGCCCAGCCCTACTTCCGCATCTTTAACCCCACCAGCCAAAGTGAAAAGTTCGATGCGGAGGGTAAGTTCATCAAGCGTTATGTCCCCGCTCTCAAAGCCCTTGGCAGCAAGGCCATCCACGCCCCGTGGCTGGCCAAACCGCTGGAGTTGCAAGCGGCAGGCGTCACGCTAGGCCGGGACTACCCGCAGCCCATCGTCGACCACGCCGCAGCGCGCGCGAAGACGCTGCTGCGGTATGGGGTGGTGAAGCGGGCGGACTAGAGGCCGCTCAGGCCTCGGTCGCCTCTGCGCAATAGGCGCGTACCAGCGACAGCAACTCATCTTCGGAGTACGGCTTGCCCAGATAGTGGTTCACGCCCAGTTCGGCAGCGTGGTCGCGGTGCTTCTGTGCGATGCGCGAGGTGATCATGATCACCGGCAGGTCGCGCAACGCGCCACTGGAGCGGATGTTGCGCACCAGCTCAAAGCCGTCCATGCGCGGCATTTCAATGTCGGACAGCACCACCGCTGGCTTTTCATTGCGCAGCACTTCCAACGCATGCAAGCCATCATTGGCCGTGGTGACGCGGTAGCCTTCGCGCTTGAGCAAACGCTGTGTGACGCGGCGCACAGTAATCGAGTCGTCCACCACCAGCACCAGCGGTGCCTGCACGGCTCCACTCGGGGCCAAGGCTGGCACGGCACTGCCACCTTCGGGCGTCGCAACCACTGCAGTCGACAGGGCGCGGGCCTGATCGCCATACACCGTGGCGAGCGCCACCGGGTTGTAAATCAGCACCACCGCACCCGAGGCCAGCACCGACATGCCGGACAGACCGGGCATATGCGCCAGTTGCGGCCCGAGGTTTTTGACCACCACTTCTCGGTTACCCAGCACTTCGTCCACATGCAAGGCCAGGCGCTGACCCGCACTGCGGAATACGGCCACCGGCTGGTTGCGCGCAGGGGGTTCGCTGCTGCGACCCGACACCTGCAGCAAGGCACCGGCCCAGAAAAAGCCCATGTCGTGCCCGTTCCATTGGAAGGCATGGCGCTCGTAGGCCGCATCCACATCGGCCTGCGACACGCGCAGCACAGTTTCCATCAGGTTGGCGGGCACGCCGATCTGGAACTCGCCCATGCGCAGCAGCACCACCTGCGTCACCGCTGTGGTGAGCGGCAGCACCAACGAGAAGGTCGTGCCCTTGCCGGCTTCGGTGCGCGTGTCCACACGACCGCCCAGGCCATTGAGTTCGGTCAGCACCACGTCCATGCCGATGCCCCGTCCCGACAGCTCGGTGACTTGGGTGGCGGTCGTGAAACCGGGCGTGAACAGCAACTTGGCAGCGGCGTCGGACGTGAGTTCGGCACCCGGCTCCACCAACTTGGCGGCAATCGCCTTTTCGCGGATCTTGTCGAGGTGCAGACCACCGCCGTCGTCGCTAAACGCCACGGTGACGTCGTTGCTTTCCTGGTGCACGGTGACCTGAATCTGGCCCACCGGCGGCTTGTCGGCCAGGTGGCGGACTTCGGCACTTTCAATGCCGTGCGCCACGGCGTTGCGCAAAATGTGCTCGAAGGCCGGTGTCATGCGGTCCAACACACCCCGGTCCATTTCAATGTTGCCGCCGACGATTTCGAGCTTGACCTGCTTGCCGGTCTCTTTGGCCGACTGGCGCACCACGCCGTAAAGGCGTTCGGCAATGCTTTCAAACTCGACCATGCGGGTACGCAGCACATCGCGCTGCAACTCGCGCGCCTGGCGCCCTTGGGCCACCAGTTCATCTTCGGCGCTCTCCACCGCACGCTGCATATTGCGCTGCACGGTAGCCACGTCGTTGACCGATTCGGCCATCATGCGGGTCAGTTCCTGCACGCGGGTAAAGCGGTCAAACTCCAGCGGGTCAAACGCATGGCCGTCTTCGCGGGTCTGGGCCATGCGCGACTGCATCTGCGACTCGGCCTGCAACTCCACGTCGCGCAACTGGGCGCGCAGACGGTCCAGATTGCCGGTGAGCTCGGCCAGCGCGGTGCGCATTTGCACGATGCGGTTGTCTAGGCGCGAGCGACTGATCATGACCTCGCCGGCCTGATTGACCAGCCGGTCCAGCAGCACGGCCCGCACGCGAACCGTCTGGACCGAGGGGCCGCGCGAAGCGGCGCGGGTCACAGTCTCTAGCGGGGGCGCTACCGGCACTGCGGGGGGTGTGGCAACCGTTTCTGAGGGCGTCGGCACTTCCGCCGTCGGCTCCGCCGGCTGGCTTTCCTCGGGTTGGAGTGTGGCTGGGCCCAAGGTCGAATCGGGGCCACTTGCCAGCGCAATGTCTTCACGCGGCGCGCGATCCAGCGCGTCGAGCGCGTTCTGCAGATCGTCGAGTCGTGACAGCAGGGGTTCTAGCTGATCCACTGCCAGGTCTTCGGAGCCCAGCTTTTCGATGCCGGACTCCATGCGGTGCGCCATCTCGCCCAGGCGCATGGCGCCCGCCAAACGGGCACTGCCCTTGAGGGTGTGCAAGACACGCAAGGCCTCTGAGCGCGCGCCCAAGTTGTCGGGCCGTGCCACCCACTGGCGCAACGCGGTGCCCAGCGCGGGCATCAACTCCTGCGCTTCTTCCTGAAAGATCGGGAACAGGTCGGCATCCAGATGGTCCACCGCGTCGATAGACGGCTCGGAAGGGGCTGCCAATGCGGCGCGCGGTGCCTCTGCAATCACCGCGACTTCGGGCTCGGGCTCGGGCTCGGGCTCGGGCTCGGGCTCGGGCTCGGGCTCCGCAGCCAGCGTGTCGACGCCGTGGCGCGAATCGAAATCTTCCAGCGTTTCCGGCAGTTCATCGCCAGCCACTTCTGGAAATTCGGTGGCCAGAATGTCCTTCAGCGCCTGCAGCACCGCGCCATCGGCCGTCTTCAGGAAACCGGCGGCAAACTGGTGCAGCAGCCGGCGAATGTCCTCGGCAGCATCGCTGAAAGTTTGCGCAAAGAAAGCGTTGGCCTGGCCGTGCAGCTTGACATGCTCCAGCGCATGTTCCAGCGTGCGGGCCACTTCTGACAGGGCGGTGAAGCCCACGGTGCCTGAACTGCCGGCCAACGAATGGGCCAGCGCCACCGCATCGCCAGGAACCGGGCGGTGCAATTCCAACGACCACTCCGCCAGTTCAGTAATCAGGCGACGGGACCATTCATCGGCCTCGTTCAGGTACACGTTGTACAGCGGAATACCCAGACGCAAATCACCAATCACCTTGATTTGCTCATCGGCTGCGGCATCGGCCTCTTCTTCAACCGGCGCAGCAACCACCTCCGGTTCGGCAAGCGGCACTTCGGCTACCAGCGCAGGCTCTTCGGCGACCGGCATCGGCTCTTCGGGTTCCGAAAGGGGCGCTTCGAAAGCCGCCAGCGGCTCTTCGTGCTCCGGTTGCAGCGGGTCTGTCCCAAAGTCCAGTTCTACGGGCGGCACGATGAGCGTTTCGGGCCCCTCTTCGCTGGAAAGCTCATCCGCACTGCCAAAGTCAAACTCACCCAGATCGACCCCGTCCGGGGCGGCTGCGTCGGCCGGCGGCGCCGATGCCACCGGCGTGCTGTCGTAGGCCATAGTGGCCGCAAAGTCGATGGCGAACGGCTCGGCAAGCGGATCTTGGGCCGCCATGGGGAGCAAGTCGGGTTCGGGTTCCGGCGCGGTGGGTGACTCCGGCTCACGCGCCAACGGTGCCATGTCTGAAACCATGGTTGCAGCAAAGTCAGGCAGATCGACCAGTGGTTCGACTGCAGACTCTGGCTCGGGCACCGCCGCAGCTTCCCCTTCGTCGGTTTCGACCATAAAGGTCGGGGCAAACTCCAGGGTGGGTCCGCCCTCGCGTTCGCCAAAACCTTCGGTCAACGCGGTATGCGGTTCCTGCAAAGGATGCAGCACACCTTCCAACCGCAGTGCGTCCGAAGACTTGCGGAACGGCAATGCGCTCCACTGCGTCGCATTGCCACCAGCAATATCTTCCACCCAACGCCCCAGCGCCGCCATGCCGCTGTAGGCCAGGTTGATCAGGTCCTCGCTGGCGGGCTTTTGCTCGGCCAGCCAGGCATTCATCAATTGCTCAAACGACCAGGCGGCTTCGCCAAAGTCGGTCAGTCCGACCATGCGCGAGCTGCCCTTGAGCGTGTGGAAAGCGCGGCGCAACGTGGTCTGCTCGGCCAGGTTGGCGGGATCTTCCTGCAGTTGCACCAAAGCAGACAGTCCGGTCCCGACGACATCGCGGGCCTCTTCCAGAAAGATGTCTTGCAGCTCGGCATCATCATCGTCGTCGACGGGTGCGGCCACCGCATCGGCAAGCGCCGGCGGTGGGGCGTCCGTCGAGGGCGCCATCACCACGGTTCTCTCGTAAACATCCGGGCTGGCGGGCACAACGGAATCGGGCGCATCCAAGGCGACCGGTTCGGCCACCGCCTGCGCTGCCGCGCTGGCTTCCACCGCAGCCACATCCACTTCGGGCACCAGACTGCGCTCGCGTCCCATCAGCGGTTTGAATTCGCCCGCTTCTTCGTCGTAGGCAAACAGCTTCTTGGCCATGGCCCGCTGATAGCTCAGCATGTCGATCAGCAAGCCCAGGGCACCCAGGCTGTTACCCAACTTCTCAAACAAGCCGGTGCGTGCCTGTTCCAAATCGATCTCGCCGGCCAACAGGCGGTCCACGCTGGCGCGCATGCGCAATGCCGCCACGGCAGGCTGATCCAGACCCAGCACGGAAAACACACCACGCATTTGCGCCAAGCGGCTCGGTACTTCGCGCAGCGGCGTCATGTCGCCCGGATTGCGGAAAAAGCGATCCAGCGACACTTCCACATCACCCAGCGCCGAACGCAACTCATCGACCACACTGCCCATGGTCTGGCGATCGCTCACGCGGCGATAGAGCTCCTCCATCCAGCCTTCCAGCGGCTCGGACTCGCCCCCTTCACGCACCTTTTGCAGCCGCTGCGCCAGGCGCTGACCGCGCTCCACCATCTGGTCATCGGTGGGGTCCAGGTCGTCGTAGGCGGCCTCCAGGTACAGCACTGCGGTGGCCACCTCCATGGCCAGCGCGGGCGCAGGCGCAGCACCCGTGCGCGCCACCGCGTCCATCACGGCGGTCAGGGCTTGCGGCAAGGCGCTGCTGTGCGGATGCAGTTTCAGAATGGACTCGGAGACCGCGCCAAATTGGTCACGCGCCAGATTCAGGCGACCGGTATCCCCGCCCGCCAGAGCGGCCCAGGTTTCTGCGGCCGATGCGATGCGTTTGCGCGCCTGCGCCAGTTGGGCCGGATCAAAACGGCCGAACTGCACGAGTTCGTAGTCCACCGGTGTGCTGTCAGCAAGACCGTAGGCGGCTCTGACGGCCGACAACGCCGGCGCATGCTGCGCTGGCTGCGACGCGGCCTGCGAACAGAAGAAAACCAGGTCCTGCGCAAGCCGTTCGGACGGGCTGGCGTCCCCCTTGGCCAGGGCGGCATATTGCTGCAGGATGCGCGAGGCAGTGCGCTTGGTGTAAATGTCACTGGGCAGCAAAGAGAGGCTGATGGCCTCAAAGTAAGCGGCCGCAATCGCCCAGAAGCTGCGCGACTCCAGCGCCTGCTGCCCCGAACTCAGCGCCATGCAAACCTGCGCCAATTTGCCTGCGGCTTTCGGATCACCGGTTTTCACAATTCTCAAAACCGCCTGGTCCAGCAGCGCGCGCACTTCGGGTGCGTAAGGCAAGGGGCGGGAGCTGGCTTCCAGCGTGATCGGCAACCAGCGCCAGTCGACCGACCACAAATCGGCCGGATGAATGCGCTCTGCGGCCACCAACTCCTGCACCGCGCGGTACTGCGGGAACAGGGCCACGCTGGACGCTTTCTTGCCTTTGAGCACGCCTTCCAGGTATTCGGTCAACGCAAAGCTGGCGCGCTCGATGCACAAGGCCGCTTCATCGCTGCACTGCTCGGGCCGTTGCACATACTTTTGTACAGCCGACTCCATGGCGTGCAAAACCTTGGCGGGTGCCGGCATACCGACCATTTCCAGCGCACCCACCGCCTGGTGCAATTGCTGACGCGCCACACGCAAGTGGCTGCTGTCGAGTTCACTCAGCTCGGACCCGCGCGCCAGTTCGGCGTCGCGCACAAAGCGGTTCATGGCCTTGGTGGCGCCATCCAGCGACTTGCGCAGTTCGTCCAGCACCCAGGCCAATGGCCCCAGGTCATTGAGGGCCGGATCGTTCTCTGCGCCAGCGAGGGGGGTGGATGCCATGTTGAGTGCCTTTGCCGGTTCCATGCATCAAGCGATCTTGAACCGCTGCACCGACTGGCGCAGTTCGTCGGCCATGCGCGACAGTTCGCGCACCTGCCCGGCCGTCACCCGGGTGCCCTCACCGGTTTGCTCGGTCACCGCAAAAATGTGCTGGATGTTTTCGGCCACTTCATTGGCCAGCCCGGCTTCGCGCGAAGCGGCGTTCGAGATCTGCTCAATCAGCTCGGCCACACGGCGCGACACCCGGTCGATCTCGTTGAGCGCGGTACCCGCGTTGTCCGACAGCTTGGCCCCTTCGACCACGCCCTGGGTCGAGCGTTCCATAGCGCCAATGGCGTCCTGCGTGTCGGTTTGAATCGCCTTCACCAGCGCCGCGATCTGGCGCGTGGCATCGGCAGAACGCTCCGCCAGACGCTGCACTTCTTCCGCCACCACCGAGAAGCCTCGGCCGGCTTCACCGGCTGAGGCGGCCTGAATGGCGGCATTCAACGCCAGCACGTTGGTTTGTTCGGTAATGTCTGAAATCAGCTCGGTAATTTCACCGATCTCCTGTGAAGATTCACCCAGGCGCTTGATGCGCTTGGCGGTATCCTGAATCTGGTCGCGAATCGCATTCATACCGCCGATGGTGTTTTGCACCGCCAGAAAGCCCGACTCGGCCGCCATCAGCGACTGGCGCGCGACGCGGGCCGACTCTTGCGCCTGCACCGACACGTTGTTGATGCGACCGGCCATTTCCAGCACGCTCTGGCCGGTTTCGCGAATCTCATGCAGTTGTTCTTTGGATGCTGCCAGCAGTTCGGTGGACGTGGCATCCACGTCCGAGGTGGTTTGTGCCACCTGCGCCGCCGTTTTTTGTACGTTGGCAACCAGCGAACGCAGTTCTTCCACGGTGTAGTTCACCGAGTCGGCAATCGCGCCGGTAATGTCCTCGGTCACGGTGGCCTCGTGCGTCAAATCCCCTTCGGCCACGGTTTGCAACTCGTTCATCAACCGCAAAATGGCGGCCTGATTGGCATCGTTGACCCGCTTGGCATCCTGTTCTTGTTGTTCGGCCTTCAGTCGCTGCGAATCGGCCGACACCTGACGCCGCCGGCTTTCCTGCAATTGCACAAAGGACAGGCCTGCTGCCGACAACAGCGCCAGCGAGGCAGAAGCCACCATGATCAGGGTGGCCAGCAGCCCAATGCCGGTCTCACCCGACAGCTTGGATTGCACGGTTTCCAGACTGCGACGCAAGGGCTCGCTGTCGGCCACGATGGCGAGCTGCGCCTGACGGGCGGCACCCATGGCAGGCACGTGCTCCAGCAGACTGCCACCCTGGGCGCGCATGTCCTCAAAATTTTTCAGCATCTGCTCCAGCGCATCGCGCGTGGCGGAATCGCGGGCGCTGTTCAGCAGACCCTGCGCAAGGTCCTTGAAGCTGGCGAGGTCCTTGTTGAGGGCGGCGCCCGCATCGGCCGTGATGGCGTCGGCAATCAGAAAGTCACTGGACAGCTTGCTGATGCGTTGGGTCAGCATGTTCAGTTGACCGGCGGCCGCCACTTCCGCAGCCGGAGCTCCCTGTTGCACCTTGAGGCTGGAAACGGTCTGTGCCGACTCCTGCAACTTGCCGGCCAGCCCGCTGATCTTGCGCACAGCCGCACCGAGGCTGGCCAAGTGCTTTTGCTGCGCCAGGATCGCACGGGCATTTTTCTCGGTTTTTTCCACGAGGGGCGCAATGATCGCCATTTCCGGCCCCACGTCATCTCCGTCAATATTGCTCGCAGTTCTCGCCAGAATGTCGGCGCTCTCCGCCACGTCGGCCAGCGCCTGTGCGTTGCCCGCCATGGCCAGCGTCGCCGACTTGGCCAGTCTTTGCGACTGCGTGAGCGACTGGGCTGTCACACCAAGTTGCCGGGCCGATCGGCCGGACTGATTGAGTTCGAACACCGTGACCCCGGCCAGTAGCAAGAGCGATGCGCCAAGGCCGATTCCAATCAGACGCTGGTGCTGTTCCACCGAACGCTGGCCCAGAAAGGGCAAGGTGATCAGGTCCCGTCCGTCCGCACTCTTGGATGCCGGCGCCGTTGCAACCGGGGGAACTGACGCTGCCGCCGACTTGATTTGCATTGCCGAGGTAGGCACCGCCAGCGTTTCCGACGCATTGCCTGCCATGCTCTCGTCCGGCATGGCCAAGCTCAGGCGGGAGTCCAGATCCTCTTCCTGAATCTTCGGGGAAAACAGTTTTTTGATGGGATCAAGTAACGACATGTTGGACACCTGAAAAACACTAAGCCCCGATGCGCAAGAACGGGGCGAACCGGGCCAGAGCGCGCAGGTTGATTTCCTGCCAGCGCCCACCCTCTGAATCAACAAAACACGAACCATAAAACGCCAGTGCATCGGCCCCGGGCGCTTCGCTGCTGGCAAAGGCATCGGCCCCCCGCAATCCGCTCAGGCCATCCACGCGCAGTGCGCAATTCACTTCCAGGTGCGCATTCAGTGTCACCACGCTGGCGTCTTGCGGCGGTGCGCCCACCCGCCGGGGGCCACCACTGGCCGCAATGAATTCGGACAGGTCCACCACGCCCAACAGGTTGCCGCGCACATTCAGCACGCCTTTGAACCAGGGCTTGGAATAGGGCACGACCTGCACCGGCGACAGGGGCATGATTTCGCCGGCTTGTCCCAGTGGCAGCAAGTAGTTGGCGCCGCCGGAGCGAACCGCCAGCCAGGTTACGGACATGCCCTCGCTTTGCGCCGTCTGCAAGCGTTTGGCCAGTCGTGCCTGAAGTTCTCGGAGTGCTTCGCGGTTGGCCATGTGCGCGGATTACCCCAGTGCCTTGATCTTGGCGAATAGCTCGCCCGAATCGACCGGCTTGGTGATGTAGTCACGCGCGCCCTGGCGCATGCCCCAGACGCGGTCGGTTTCCAGGCTCTTGCTGGTGCACATGATGATGGGAATGCTGGTGAACTCCGGCGTGCGCGAGATCGAACGGGTGAGCTGAAAACCGTTCTGGCCCGGCATCACCACATCCATCAGGATCAGGTCGGGTTTTTCTTCAGCCAAGCGGGCAAAGGCCTCGGTGGCATTTTCAGCGGATCGCACTTTGTATCCGTTGCGCTGCAACAGATCGGTCATGAACATCGTCTCGGTCTTGGAATCATCGACGATCAGAACACTTTGAATGGCCATCAGTCTGCCCCTTGCGTCACGGTGCCGAATTGCTGCACAGCCAACAGCAATTGCTCTTTGGAAAAAGGTTTTGTGAGGTAGTCCTGCGCACCGGCCATGCGCCCGCGCGCCTTGTCAAACACACCGTCTTTACTGGACAGCATGACCACCGGAACGCTGGAGAATTTGGCGTTGCGCTTGATGATGGCGCAGGTCTGGTAACCGTCGAGGCGCGGCATCAGGATGTCGCAAAAAATCAGGTTGGGCTGGTAGTCATTGACCTTGGCCAAGGCATCAAAGCCATCTTCGGCCAGCAGCACTTCGTGGCCGCCCTGCTTGAGGAATATTTCGGCACTGCGCCGGATGGTGTTGCTATCGTCCACCACCAGCACTTTCAAACCTGAATCTTGGGTACTCACAAGGCCTCACTCCTCTCCTGCTCGAACGCACCAGCCGGCGTTTTTGCCGGGGCCGGTGCGCACCGCTAAATTTGGACCATTTCGAAGTCTTCTTTGCGGGCGGCGCATTCGGGGCACACCCAGTTCATGGGCACATCCGCCCACGCGGTTCCGGGTGCTATTCCATGATCCGGAGCCCCCGCGGCTTCGTCATAAATCCAACCGCAAATCAGACACATCCACGTTTTGGTATCAGTCACAGCTTATAGGGCCTTCGAATAGAATGCAACGATTGTATAGAGGCAATAGACCCCCCAAAACCTATTGCGCTCACACTGCGTGCCATTCTGCCTGATGGCATTAACAAGGACAGGCTACACCATGACCGGATCCCCCATTCCCGACCCCGAACCAGGCGAGCGCGATGACGGCCCAGCCGCCTGCGTGATGGTCTTCAATGCCAACGACCCGAGCGGTGCTGCCGGCATCACCGCCGACCTGATGACGATTGCCTCGGTGGGCGCCCACGCGCTGCCGGTGATGACGGGGGCCTATGTACGCGACACCGCTGAGGTACACGACCACTTTGCCCTCGACGATGAAGCCGTCACCGAGCAGGCCCGCGCGATTCTGGAAGACGTGCCGGTGCAGGCGATCAAGGTCGGCTTTGTTGGCAGCCCGGAGAACCTGAGTGCCATCGCTGAACTGGCCTCCGACTACGCTGAAGTCCCGTTGCTGACCTACATGCCCGACCTCTCCTGGTGGCGTGAAGACCAGATTGACTCCTACCAGGACGCCTGCAGTGAACTGCTGTTGCCACAGACCACGGTGTTGGTCGGAAACCACAGTACCTTGTCGCGCTGGCTCTTGCCCGACTGGAGCGCCGAACGCGGGCCTTCCGCACGCGACATTGCCCGCGCCGCCAACGAGTTCGGTGTGGCCTACACGCTGGTCACCGGCATCCCCCTGCCCGACCAGTTCATTGAGAACAGCCTGTGCTCGCCCACGGCGACCCTGTGCAGCCACAAGTTTGAGCGGTTTGAAGCCGTGTTTACCGGCGCGGGCGAAACCTTGTCGGCTGCGGTGACCGCGCTGATTGCCAGCGAAACCGAGTTAACCGAGGCGGTGGCCGAAGGCTTGAGCTACCTGGACCGATGCCTGGACAGCGGCTTTCGCCCCGGCATGGGCAATGTCATTCCCGACCGCCTGTTCTGGGCACAACCCGAAGACGACGATGAAGAAGAGGCGCAAGAATCCAGCTTCGAGATTGCGCCCAACGACACCCGCCATTAATTTGATTTGCTATTGATTCAACCGCTATGACCGACCTGAACCAGACTCTCTTTGACCGCGCCCGCCAAGTGATTCCCGGCGGCGTGAACTCACCCGTGCGTGCCTTCAAGGCCGTGGGCGGAACACCCCGTTTTGTGAAGCGTGCGCAAGGCGCCTATTTTTGGGATGCCAACGACAAGCAATACATCGACTTCATTGGTTCCTGGGGCCCGATGATTCTGGGCCACGGTCACCCGGCCGTGCTGGAAGCCGTACAAAAGGCTGCCGTTGAAGGTTTTTCGTTTGGCGCACCGACCGAGCGCGAAGTGGAACTGGCCGAAGCCATTTTGGCGCGCGTGCCCAGCATGGACATGGTGCGTCTGGTGAGCAGCGGCACCGAAGCCGGCATGAGCGCTATCCGCGTGGCACGCGGTGCCACCGGCCGCCACAAGATCATCAAGTTTGAAGGCTGCTACCACGGCCACGCCGATGCGCTGCTGGTGAAGGCCGGCTCCGGCCTGGCTACGTTTGGTAACCCCACCAGTGCCGGCGTGCCACCCGAAGTAGTGCAGCACACGCTGGTGCTGGAATTCAACAACCTGCAGCAACTCGAAGAAGCCTTTGCCCTGCACGGCAAAGAACTGGCCTGCCTGATCATTGAGCCGATTGCCGGCAACATGAACTTTGTGCGCGCCAGCGTGCCCTTCATGAAGCGCTGCCGCGAACTGTGTACCCAATACGGCGCCATTCTGTGCCTCGACGAAGTGATGACCGGCTTGCGCGTGGCCTTTGGAAGTGCGCAGAGCGTGTATGCCCGTGACATCCCCGGCTTTGAGCCCGACATGACCGTGCTGGGCAAGGTGATTGGCGGCGGCATGCCACTGGCCGCCTTTGGTGGCAAGCGCCATTTGATGGAACAGTTGGCGCCGCTGGGCCCGGTCTACCAGGCCGGAACCTTGTCCGGTAACCCGGTAGCCACCGCCTGCGGCTTGGCCACGCTGACTGAGATTGGCAAGCCTGGTTTCTACGAAGACCTGAGCCGCAAGACACAGGCCCTGATCAGTGGCCTGACCGATGCCGCCACTAAAGCGGGGGTGCCGTTCTGCGGCGACAGCGAGGGCGGCATGTTCGGCTTCTTCCTGTTCCCTGAATTGCCGCAGAACTACGCCAAGGTGATGACCACCGACAACGCCCGGTTCAACACCCTGTTCCATGGCCTCTTGGACCGTGGCGTTTACATCGCACCGGCGCTGTACGAAGCGGGCTTTATGAGCGCGGCGCACACCGACGCAGACATTGCGCAGACCGTAGCCGCCGCGGCAGACATTTTCAAATCGCTGTGAAGTGCGTCCGAGGCTCGCACGGCGTGCGGGTCTCGGGTTGCACTGCTTAGTGCACCGGAACGATCGCCTGCTCGCGCATCAGGTCGAGCAAGTGGCTCTGTGACATGGGCTGGTGGTACAGGTAACCCTGCATGATTTTGCAGCCCGCTTCGGCCAGATAGCGCTCCTGAATTTCGGTCTCTACCCCTTCGGCCACCAGGTTCAGCCCCAGGCCCTGGGCAATCGCCACAATGGCCAGAACCACCGGGAACTGCATGCCTTCATCCCGGATTTCCATGACAAAGGCCCGGTCGATCTTGATCGTGTGAATGGGAAACCGGTGCAGGTACGACAACGAGGAGTAACCGGTACCAAAATCGTCGATGGCCACGCTCACACCCAACTGGCATAGCTTGTCGAGTTGGTCGATGGCCGTCTGTGGGTTGCGGATGCAAATGTTTTCAGTAACTTCCACTTCGAACCGGCTGGGCGGGATCTTGTAACGCGCCAAAGCGGTTTGCAATTTGTCAAAGAAGTCGCCCCGGTCCAGGTACTGCGGAGAAATGTTGAGCGAGAGCCGCAGGGAATCGCCACACAGACCGCGCCAGTCCAGATAGTCACGGCAAATGGCGCCCAGCATCCAGTCGCTGATGGGAATGATCAGGCCGCTTTCTTCCGCAAAGGGCAAAAATTCTCCGGCCCCCAGGAAACCCCGTTCCGGATGGTTCCAACGCATCAGCGCTTCGGCGCCGATGATTTTCTTGGTCGAAATGTCAATTTGCGGCTGATAGAACATTTCCAGCTCGTTGCGTTCCAGGGCCAGGTGCAAATCATGCTGCAAGGCGATCTTGTGCAGGGGCGCGTCGAGCAGTTCCTGATCAAAAAACGCATGTCCGTTCCGACCCTTGGCCTTCATGTGGTACATCGCCACGTCGGCGTTGCGGAGCAGGTCGTCTATTTTCAGGCCGTCATCGGGAAACAGCGCCACCCCGATGCTGGCGGTCAGGTGCACGTTCTGACCCGCAATGACGAACGGTGGCCGCAGGCTTTCGACAAATTTGTCGGCAATCAGGGCCGCGTCTTCCCGCGAATTCAGCTCAGGCAGGATGGCGGTGAACTCATCGCCACCAATGCGGGACAAGGTATCGCACTTGCGCAGACACGCCTTGAGCCGCGAGGAAACCTGCTGCAACAAGCCATCTCCGCCACCATGGCCGAAGGTGTCGTTCACCATCTTGAAGCGGTCCAGGTCAATGAACATCACCGCCAGCATCGAATCATTGCGACGCGCTTGCAGCAATGCCAAGCCCAGGCGGTCGTTGAACAGCGCACGGTTGGGCAATTCGGTCAGGATGTCGTGGTAGGCCTGGTAGGCGATCTTGGCGTCGGCCCGCTTGCGGTCGGTAATGTCGCGTGCCACGCCATAAATGCCCATGGACTTGGGCCCCGCCGCAGACGCTTTGGAGGAGACTTCATCCCCCACCAGATTGATCAGTACCAACTCGATGCTGAAGGTGCGCGGCTCGTAGTCGTCGTGCTTGGAATTCAGCCGCAATTCGACATTGCGCGAGCGGGCAAATTCACTCCGCCCTTCGTTAAAGACATAGTTGGCCCGCTCCATGTCCGCTTCATGCACCAACACGGAATAGTGCTGACCAATCAGCTCTGAACGCCGGAAGCCCAGCAACGGCTGCACCCGGTCGTTGATAAAGGAGATATTGCCCTGCGGGTCCAGGGTGTAAATTATGTCGGGGGAACCATCCACCAGGTAACGGTACAAGCGCTCGGAGCGCTCCAAGCGCAAGGCAATGCGCTGGTTTTCCGCTTCCAACTTACGTTGCATCAGCGCGTTATCGATGGTCCTTAACAGTTCTTCACGTGAGTACGGTTTACGCAAATAGCCGTAGGCACCGCGCCGAATGGCACCAATGGCCTCATCGATTTCTGTCGCACCGCTGGTAATGATGACGCTGACGCCCTGGTAGCTTTCATTCACGAAATCCATGACGTCATGGCCACTGATGTCGGGCATCTGCAAGTCCAACAGCAGCAGGTCAAACGGCGCTTGTTTCATGCGCGCAATGGCTTCACGGCCGCCAGCCGCCGTGCTCAACTGATAGCCACGCCCCTTGAGCAACTCCACCAGGCTGAAGAGCATGCGTGGCTCGTCATCCACCAGCAATAAGCGCGGCTGAAAATCCTCGGGGGGTGGCTCGGGGGGGTAGGGTTGGAGAAAACTGATGTCAGCGGTCATGGCAAAGCAATGTTTCTCAAGGGCTGGCTACAACCGATCTTGGACGGTGGCCACAGATGCACCTAGCGGCTTTGCCCCAGGCACTGGCAGGTAGATTTCAAACACGGTCCCGGAAGACCCGCTGACGCACTCAATACGCCCCCCTAATTTTTTCACCAAGCCGTGAACAATACTCAGCCCGATGCCCCGGTTGTTGCCCGCCTTGGCACTCTGCACGGGTGAGAACAGCCGACTGCGCTGCTCGGGAGGGATTCCAGGGCCATTGTCTTTTACGCACAACTCATAAAGAGTGACGCCATCACGCTGAACCCGGCCGCTGCTGATGATGTCAATGCGCCCGCCGCGTGGCATGGCCTCGACCGCGTTCTTGATCAGGTTCACCAGAATCTGTTTGAGCGTGTCGGCCGTCCCTTCGACTTCGCATTCCTGCGCGGTCAGTTTCGCCACGATTTCTACCGAAGGCGGCAGAAACTTGCTCTCGCGAAACAAGCGGACTACGTTGTTGGCAAGGCGGTTCAGTTCGAACTTGGCAAGCGGCGCTTTCGGTGCCCCCCCCACAAACTCCTGCATGATGGTGCCAACCCGGTCGATCTCTTCATTCAGAATCGTCAGGGTGCCATCCACGGGTTCCTGCCGGCTCAGTTTGTCATCCAGCACGCCCAGGTAATTCTTGATGATGGCCAACGGATTGTTGACTTCATGCAATACCCGCCGCGAACTCTGATGGAACTCTTCCTTCACGGTGGCAATGCGGCGGTCGATTTCACCGCGCTCCGCGTTGGCGGCATTCAGGGCCTGAGCCGCCTGCTGGCCATACGACAACAAGAACCGCTCACGCCGCTGCAGGTCCGCGTGCAACCACTGCGGCACCGCGCCCACGATCACACCCAGGCAACGCGATCCCATGGACATGGGCACGCACACCAGGCACTCGACGTCAAAAATCCGCAGCAACTGCTCCTCTGCCAGGCTCATCAAACCACTCTTGCGGTTGAGAAAGGTCACACGCCCCTGCATCGCACACTGCGCAATGCCGCCTCCACCCGACAGCGTGACGGCAAACTCCGACAGCCGCGAACGTTGCTCGCCCATCGAGACCCCGATCAAAGACTGGCCACTTCCATTCATCAGCAAAATGATGGTGTCTTCGAGATCAAACAGGATGTGGGCACTTTGGCGCACCGATTTCAGCAACTGGGCATCGTCCTTTTGCCGCGCAAAAGACTGGCCCACTTCGGCGGCCATGGTCATATGGCGCATTTCTTCGCCAAGTCGTTGCTGCACCGGACTGGCCTTGCTGGCAATCGGAGTGACCGCAAGCGGAGGCACCCAACCCGCCAACCCCGCAATGTCGATTCCCAAATACCCAGCAGCTTTGGTCACCTGGGCCGCGGCCCCCTGATGAATAGCGTGCAAGTCTTCACCACCGAGCCGGCACAACTCACCGGAATCCGCAGCCAAGGGAACCGACTCGTCGTGGTTCGCCAATTGATGCGCAAGGTGAACGATTCGAATCAGCGGGTGCGCCGCATCCACCCGAGCCGCAGGCTCGTGGTGGTACAGGATGGCATCCGCCATGAAGGAATCCAGATTCCACCGCTCAACGACCCAGGCACCAGCCTCGGTGTGACAAATTTCCAAGGCACGCTGCTCGACTTCGCACAGTTTTTCGTCGTCTTCGGCGTAGAAATTTGTGCCGTATTCTTCCGGCGCTGCCGCCAGCAAAGCCAGTCGCCCAACATCGTGCAGCAGGCCGGCCAGGTAGGCCTCTTCGGGCTGGGCGTAGTCCATGGCACGCGCGATATCGCGGGCAATGACGGCCGTGGCCAGTGCATGTTTCCAGAAACTGCGCAGGTCGGCATTGTTGGAATAGGGGAATCCGTTGAAGGTCTGGAGCACTGACTCGCTGATCACCAGCGTCTTTATCATGTCCACACCCAGGGTGCCAAGCGCCTGCATCAGCCCGACTTTTTGGCCCCCCCGGTGGTAAGCGGCGCTGTTGGCTACTTGCAACACCTTGACCGTCATCCCGGCGTCGTTGCCAACCAGCTTGGACATTTCAGCCATGCCTGCCCCGTCTGCCTGGCATAACTCCAGCAGCTTAAGCAATATCTGCGGCATCGCGGGCAAACGCGCAACCAACAAGCGGTTGCGGATGTCCTGAACAGACTGATTCATACTTGTATGTAACAACACCAACGTAAGACTTTATCTAATACTAACGAGGGTACCATCAATTTTTTGTACTGAATAGAACAGATTGATTCGCGTCAAAGAGACGCAGAGCCCGTTGTTAACCATTCGTACTTGGTTATTAACCATGACTTTTCAGCGCAGGTCAACCCATTACCAAAATTGAAGGCTTCGCTTCAATTTGATAAAAGTGAACTGCTGCACCCCATCAGCGTCCGCGCAGGATTCACCCCTCCCCCCCGACTGCCCCAGGTCGGGACGGCATGGCTAAGTAGCACCAGGCGGGGTGGGTAGAAATGGAAGGTGCTTAGTGGCGGAAGTGGCGCACGCCGCTGTACACCATGGCCACGCCACGCTCGTTGGCCGCCGCGATCACTTCGTCATCACGCATCGAGCCGCCAGGCTGAATGACGCAGGTCGCACCGGCATCCACCACCACGTCGAGGCCGTCGCGGAAGGGGAAGAAGGCGTCGCTGGCCACTACAGTGCCGGCCAGTGACAGCTTGGCGTGCTCGGCCTTGATGCTGGCAATGCGGGCCGAGTCCAGGCGGCTCATCTGGCCGGCGCCCACGCCCATGGTCATGCCGCCCTTGCAGAACACAATGGCGTTGCTCTTGACGTACTGCGCCACTTTCCAGGCAAACAGCAGGTCTTGCAATTCTTCCGGGGTGGGTTGCTTGACCGTGACTACTTTCAGGTCGGCCAGGGAAAGTTGGTGGTTGTCGGCAGACTGCAACAGGATGCCGGAGCCCACACGCTTCATGTCGACGGCGTTGCGGCCGTTGTCCCAATCGGTCTTTCCGCCTTTGGGCAGGTCGATCTGCAACACGCGCACATTGGCCTTGGCAGCAAACACGGCCAGGGCTTCGGGGCTGTAAGCCGGGGCCATCAGCACTTCGACAAACTGCTTGGAGATTTCCTTGGCGCCGGCCTCGTCCAGCGGCGTGTTCAGTGCAATGATGCCGCCAAAGGCCGAGGTGGGGTCGGTTTTGAAGGCCTTGCTGTAGGCCTCCAGCGCGTTGGCGCCCACGGCCACGCCGCAGGGGTTAGCGTGCTTGACGATCACGCAAGCCGGTGTGTCAAAACTCTTGACGCATTCCCACGCCGCATCGGCGTCGGCAATGTTGTTGTAGCTGAGTTCCTTGCCTTGCAACTGCTTGGCAGTTACCAGTGAACCGGGGGCCGGGTACAAGTCGCGGTAGAGGGCGGCTTGCTGGTGGCTGTTTTCACCGTAGCGCAGGTCTTGCACCTTGATGAAGCGGCCATTGCTCTGGCCAGGGAACTGGCTGAGCGCCGGGGCCTGGTTGTCGGCCACACCGTCACCAAACTGCACGCTGGAAAGGTAGTCGCTGATGGCACCGTCGTACTGGCTGATGCGGTTGAAAGCTGCCACGCTCAACGCGAACTTGGTCTTCTGGGTCACGCCGCCGGCCTTGAGTTCGGCAATCACGGTCGCGTATTGCGATGCGTCGGTCAGCACCGCCACGTCTTTCCAGTTCTTGGCTGCGCTGCGCACCATGGCCGGGCCGCCAATGTCGATGTTTTCAATCGCGTCTTCCAGCGTGCAGCCGGGCTTGGCTACGGTGGACTCAAACGGATACAGATTCACCACCAACACGTCGATGGTGTCGATGTTGTGCTCGGCCAGTGCGGCCATGTGGGCTGGCATGTCACGGCGTGCCAGCAGGCCGCCATGCACGCGCGGGTGCAGGGTCTTGACGCGTCCGTCCAGCATTTCGGGAAAGCCGGTCATGGCGGCCACTTCGGTCACGGGCAGGCCGTTGTCGGCCAGCAGCTTGGCGGTGCCACCGGTGGAAAGCAACTTGATGCCTTGCGCATGCAGCGCCTGCGCCAGTTCAAGGATGCCGGTTTTGTCGGAAACGGAAAGCAGTGCGTTCATGGTTTTCACTTCAGTAGTTTGTGTTCAAGGAGTTTCTTGCGCAGGGTGTTGCGGTTCAGGCCCAGCCACTCGGCGGCCTTGGACTGGTTGTGTCCGGCATGGTTCATCACCACTTCCAACAGCGGTTTTTCAACAATGCGCACCATCATGTCGTGCAGGCCATCGGGTTCGGTACCGCGCAGGTCACGGAAATACACCTCGAGACTGCTGCGCACAATCTCTTCAATTTGCTTTTTACTCATACGGTCTCTCTCTTTATCGCTTTGTCTTGTGCGGTCTCTGCAGCGGCCGGTATGCGGTCCATCTGCGCATTCAGCGCGTCCATAAACGCTTCCACCGAGGCAACCTGCGCCTGGCTGTCGTTCAGCGTATTCATGTGGGCCCGAAAATCTTCGCCGCCCGGCAACTCGCGCACATACCAGCCAATGTGTTTGCGCGCCGAGCGCACGCCGATGAACTCGTCGTACAGCGTGTAGTGGTCGTGCAGGTGCTCCACCAGCAGGCGTTTGACCTCGCTCACCAGGGGCGGCGCCAGGTGCGTGCCGGTGGCCAGGAAGTGCGCAATCTCGCGGAATATCCAGGGTCGCCCTTGCGCGGCGCGACCAATCATGACGGCATCGGCTCCGGTATACGCCAGCACCTCGCGGGCGCGCTCGGGGGTACTGATGTCGCCATTGGCGACCACCGGAATGCGCAGCGCGGCCTTAACTTCGGCAATGGTGTCGTACTCGGCTTGACCCGTGTAACCCTGCTCGCGGGTGCGTCCATGCACGGCCACCATCTGCACGCCGGCACTCTCGGCGGCACGCGCGATGCGCACCGCATTCTTGTGACTCTGGCACCAACCGGTGCGCATTTTGAGGGTAACCGGCACGTTGCGGGTGGCACAGGCCTGCACCACAGCATCCACAATTTCCAGTGCCAACGGCTCGTCTTGCATCAAGGCGGAGCCGGCCCATTTGTTGCAAACCTTCTTGGCCGGGCAACCCATATTGATATCGATAATCTGGGCGCCCCGATCGATGTTGTAGAGCGCGGCGTCGGCCATCATGGCGGCCTCGGTCCCAGCGATCTGCACGGCAATCGGGCCCGGTTCACCATCGTGGTTGGCACGGCGCGATGTCTTGAGCGAATTCCACAGGTCCTTGCGGGAGGTGACCATTTCACTCACCGCATAGCCCGCACCCAACCGCTTGCACAACTGGCGGAACGGGCGGTCCGTCACACCCGCCATGGGCGCGACCATGAGCGCGTTAGCCAATGCAAACGGACCAATATGCATATTGTTGGAAGAATCGGGTGGTGGGGGGTCTGGCGGAGGGCCAGCCCCGATTCTACCTGCCCAAAATTTCAGCAATTGAAATCTGGAGCCGTGCCGAGAGGTCCCCACTTTCTATACTTGCAGCCCTATGGACGCTTGGATTAACCACCTCATTGCCCTGCTGGCGTTACCTGCCTACAGCCTGGGAACTGTGTTCGTGGTGTCCTTTGTATCCGCCACGCTGGTGCCCATGGGCTCGGAGCCGGTGGTGTTCGGCTTGATTCAAATCAACCCGGCCTTATGGTGGCAAGTGATCGGGGTGGCCACGCTTGGCAACACGCTGGGCGGTGCGCTGGACTGGTGGCTGGGCTATGGGGCCCACCAGGTGGCCGATAAGTACCACCATTCTCAGCACCATGTGCGTGCTTTGGACTGGTTGAAAAAGTTAGGGCCCAAAGCCTGTTTGCTGGCCTGGTTGCCGCTGGTGGGCGACCCGCTGTGCGCCGTGGCCGGTTGGCTGCGACTGCCCTTTTGGCCGTGCTTGTTTTACATGGCGATAGGAAAGTTCCTGCGCTATCTGGTCATGACTTCTGCATTGATGGGACTGTTTGCCTGATGGAAATTTTGATTCTGACCTTGCTCGCGGCGGGCGCGTTGTTTTTGAACAAGCGCGAACAATTGCGTCGCATTCATCTGCTGGCTGGCATCTTGAGCCAGTTTGAAGTGGAGAAGTTGATGGAGACCGTGGCCGACGGCTACCTGCGGGCGCTGGGTGAAAAAGACGCCGAGCGGGCGCAACAAGTCTGGAACATGCTGGAGCAGGCTGAAATCACCTTGTGTGGCCAGGTTCACGCGTTTGTCGGGGCCACAGCCGCACTCGACGCTGAGTCTGCACGTTTCAGTACCCTGCCGCTGGGCCTCCCTTTTGCGACCCAGTGGTTTCCCCGCGCCACTGCCGATTTGCGCGCGGTATTGCGCGTGCACGGCGACGGCGTTGAACGGCTGGTGCGCAACGAAGGGCGCCTGTCGCAGCGCGACAAGGCCTTCATGCTGACGGCGGAATTGCTGCTGCTACAACACACCTGCCACTGGTTCTGCCGCTCCAAACCCACGGCCAATGCACGCATGATGGTCCGGCACCGGACGCCGCACGCGCAATTACTGGCTTCGGTATCACCCGAAACCCGGACGGCCTACGAGCGACTCATGGGCTGAACGCAGCGACGGTTTAGCGCAGCAATACCAATGCTGTGCCCAGCACGGTCAAGCCCGCGCCCAGCCAGGCCCCCGGCGCAGGTGCCCGGCCCATGCGCCACCACAACAAGGGCAGCACCAGCACCGGCGACACGCTGGAAAGAATGGCGACCATGCCCACGTCGCCGTGCTGCAAGGCCATCAACACCAGGCTCATGCCCACGCCCATCCCCAGAAATCCGATAAAGCCCACCTGCAACAAAACCGGCAGCGTGGCGGGTCGCTGGGCGCGTGCGGCCGCATAGCCAGACCAGAGCAAAACCATTTGTGCCACGCAGGTGATCGTCACCCGCACCGCTGTGGCAGCCACCGGATCGACACCACTGACCATGACCGGCTTGGCGATCAGCGAACTCAGCGCCTGGCAAATCGCCGCCAGCAAGCCCAGCGCAACGCCCACCCCGATGGGGCCCCGGTTGCTTTCCCATTCGTGCGCTTCATCTTTGTGGCGACCGAGCAGCGTGGCGGTCATAACGCCCCCCATAACCAGCAGACCGCCGGCCATAGCCTGGGGCGCCATACGCTCCCCCAGCACGGCGTAGCCCAGCAACGCACTAAAGAAAGCGTGGGTGGCAAACAGCACGCTGGTGCGGCGCGGCCCGAGGCGGTTCATTGCCGCAAACAGCGCGGTGTCACCTACAAAAATACCGATAAACCCGCTGAGCGCCATCACACCGATTTGCGCCAGGGTGATGCCCTGCCAGGTTCCCTGCCACCAGACCACCGGCCAGAGCATGGCAACCACCAGCAACATACGCCAACGGGTAAACGCCAGCGCGCCCAGATGGCGGGCCGGCGTGGCCGAGAAAATACTGGTGAAGGCCCAGCAAACTGCCGCCCCGAGGGCCAGCAGGTCGTAGGGTGAAAACGCCAAAGGCCTTTGCTTGGAAGTGGCGCTTAAGAGCTGAACAGGAAGTTCATCACGTCGCCATCCTTGACCACGTAATCCTTGCCTTCGGCGCGCATCTTGCCGGCTTCCTTGGCACCCTGTTCGCCCTTGAAGTGGATGAAGTCGTCAAAGGCAATGGTCTGGGCCCGGATGTAGCCCTTCTCGAAGTCGGTGTGGATCACACCGGCGGCCTGCGGGCCGGTGTCGCCCACATGGATGGTCCAGGCGCGCACTTCCTTCACACCGGCGGTGAAATAGGTTTGCAGCCCCAAGAGGCTGTAGGCCGAGCGGATCAGACGGTTCAGGCCGGGCTCGTCCTGACCCAACTCTTCCAGGAACATCTGGCGGTCTTCGTCGCTCATTTCCGACATGTCGGCTTCGAGCTTGGCGCAGATGGCCACCACCGGCGCCTTTTGCGCGGTGGCAAAGGCGGTCAGACGGTCCAGCAACGGGTTGTTGGTGAAGCCGTCTTCCGACACATTGGCCACAAACATGGCGGGCTTGGCCGTGATCAGGAAAAACTGCTTGAGTTCGGCCAGTTCTTCCTTGCTGAAGTCGATGGTGCGCACCGGCTTGCTGTCGTTCAGGGCCACCAAGCATTTGTCCAGCAGGGCCACTTGCTTGATGGCGTCCTTGTCACCGGCGCGGGCCGGCTTGGACACCCGGGCATGGGCCTTCTCCACGGCGGCCAGATCGGCTAGGCACAGTTCCGTCTGAATCACTTCAATGTCGGAGATCGGGTCCACCCGGCCGGCGACGTGAATCACGTTGTCGTCTTCAAAGCAGCGCACCACGTTGACGATGGCATCGGTCTCGCGGATGTGCGACAAAAACTTATTGCCCAGGCCTTCGCCCGTGCTGGCACCGGCCACCAAGCCGGCAATATCGACAAACTCGACGATGGCCGGCACGATGCGCTCCGGCGTGATGATGGCGGCGAGTTGCTGCAGACGCGGGTCCGGCACTTCGACCACACCCACATTGGGCTCAATCGTGCAAAAGGGGTAGTTCTCCGCCGCAATGCCCGCCTTGGTCAGCGCGTTGAACAGGGTCGACTTACCGACGTTGGGCAAGCCCACGATGCCACACTTCAAACTCATGAAAAATCCTTAGAAATCGCCCGCTTCGCTCCGCCGAACAGGATGGGGAGTGGTTGAAAGACCTGGGGGAAACGGACGCCAATTGTACCGACCCACGCATTAAGGATTCCCCAGCGCGTCAGCTACAAGCTGACGCCCAAACGCCCGTGCTTGCCGTAAACTCATTCCCGGAGGTTCGTCCTATGTTCGCAGTGCAGCAATTGGTTGAGTGCCGGCGCGATTCCATTGATGCGGTGCTGGAGGAGTGGCAATCACGCTGGCCGACGCTGTGCGTCTTGGCCTTGCTTCCTGAAAAAGAGAAGTCGCATGTGCCCCTACTCCAGCGCTGCGCAAATCGCTTGAACCTCCCTTTAATTGGAGCCATATTTCCTGCCCTTTTGGGCCAACCGGGTTTCATGACCGAGGGGGCTTGGTTGCTGTGCCTTGAAAGGGCACCCGCGCGGTTTTTGCTGGCGGATTTGCAGGATCAAGGCCAGGCCCGTCTGGTCGAGGCGATCCAGGCAGCCCACCAACAAACCTGGCCCGACGCCCTGGAAAACTGCACGCTTTTCACGATTTTCGACGCCATGGTCCCGAACATCGGATCATTGATGGAGCAAGTGCATGTCTCCCTTGCGGAGCAACCACGGTACCTTGGGGTCAGCGCAGGCAGCGAGACCTTTCAACCGATGCCCTGCCTGTTTGACAACGAGAAGATCGTGGGAAATGGCGTGCTTGGGATCTTGCTACCCAATGCGCCGCGGGCAGTGGTATGCCATGAATACTCGGTATCGGAAAGCCGCTTTTGGGCCAGTTCCAGCCACGGCAACCGGATTGAGAGCATAGACAACCGACCGGCTTTCGAGGTCTACCAGGCCTTGGTCAAGAGCGAATATGGCGTCGATCTCACCCGTGACAATTTTTATCAACTGGCGGTTCATTTTCCGTTTGGCGTGATGACCGCGGTGGATGTGCTCGTCCGCATTCCCGTGAGCCTGGGCGACGATGGTTCGCTGTATTGCGTGGGAGAAATACCGCCCCATTCGATGCTGCGACTCCTCTGCGCGCCCAAGCAAAATGACAGCCGGTGCATCCAGGTCATTCAGTCCGCGTTCGCCGAAACAGCGCAGTTTACGGACCCGCATCCGCTGTTTTTCTTCTATTGCGCAGGGCGCAAGTTGCACTTTGAAGAGCATGCCGCGACGGAACTCGAACAAGTCAAGCGGGCTACGAATTGCAGCAACCTCTATGGAGCGCTGTCCCTAGGAGAAATCGATAGTCTGGACGAGCTCTTGCTGCCACGCTTTCACAATGCAGCCCTGGTGTGCTGGCCGCAGAGAACCAGATAAGCCCTTTACAGCTTGTCGAAATCCGAGGTCCGGTGACTCAACACCCGACCGGCCGCCGACTTTTCGGCAAACTGCGGAAAGACCTTGTTGTGGATTTCCTGCAACTCCAGAAAAGCCGTCATCACATGCAGCGGAAACCCCTCGCGCGCATTGCCCCGTGTGTTGTACAAAAGGTCGTGCAATAGGTCGGTGAACTCCTGATTTCCCCAAAAAAGCTTTACCTTCTTGGCGATATCCGGATAGGTTTCGACGATGACTTGGTAATTATCCTGAAGTGCGCTCATGGTGTGCGGGCGCCAATGCCGACAGCAAACAACATAGTAAGTTCCTCCCAGTTTGCAAATCTTGGTTTACGAAATTCTTAAGGTTCTTTAATTTATAGCATTACCGGTGAGTCATGGCGCGAGGCACCCGCACGATTTGAAGCCACGCTTTCACATTTAAGGAACCCTTGCGTCAGGCACAACACCGTGTAGCATGCGCTGGTAAACAGGTGGGAAAGATGATTCAACAAGCAGGCTCCGCAATGGCGCAACGTCCGAAGGTTTTAGCCATCGATGACACGCCCGCCAACTTGATGTTGCTCAGCAAGGCCCTTGAAGCCGACTTCACGGTTCAGATTGCAACGTCGGGCCCACAAGGGCTGCAGATTGCCCAAGCCGATCCGCCCATGTTGATTCTGCTGGACATCATGATGCCGGGCATAGACGGCTACGAAACTTGCCGCCGCTTCAAAGCCAACCCCGCTCTGGCCCATATTCCCATCGTGTTCGTTACCGCCCTGGCCGATGAAGACGCGGAGATCAGGGGCTTGGAATTGGGCGCGGTCGACTTTTTGTACAAGCCCGTCAACGTGAGCGTGATGCGTCAAAGGGTGCGCAACTTGGTGGAAGGGGAAAAGCTTCGCCATGAGGTGGAACAACACCGGGATCGCCTTGAACACTTGGTTACGGTGCGCACCGCAGAGCTGGTGAGTGCGCTGGACTCTGCAGAAATTGCCAACAAGGCCAAGAGTAATTTTTTGGCCAACATGAGCCACGAATTGCGCACGCCGCTGGGTGTCATTCTGGGTATGAACTACCTGCTTCAGCAGCGCATGACCGATGAAAAGCTCAAGGAAAAGTGCGCCAAGATCGCCCGATCCGGCGAACAGCTCAAAAGCATGATTGAGGAACTGCTGCGTGCGTCCCAGAATGAACTTTCAAAGACCACCCGGACCTGCGTCGCGTTTACGCCGGAAGCGCTGTTCTCTTCGGCCATTGAGACCTTCATGCCGATTGCCCGGAGCAAAGGTCTGCTGCTAGAAAAGGAAGTGGATCTAAAGTGCCCTCCCATTCTGTTTGGCTCACCAGAAAGGCTCCGCCAGATTCTGGAGCGCATGCTGTCCAATGCGATCAAGTTTTCGAACCAGGGCACTGTCCGGCTGCGCGCCTCCATTCTGGAAATGGAAGACGGAAAACGGGAAATAAGGTTTGACGTCATTGACCAAGGCGCAGGCTTGGAGCCGGCGCAGCTCAAGCGCTTGTTTCAGTTGTTCTCGCAAGTTGACGACTCTTCCACGCGAGAGCAAGGCGGCCTGGGCTTGGGCTTGTACTTCTGCCGGCAGCTCTCGCAAAGCATGGGGGGACAGATTGGCGTGGAAAGTCAATTGGGCCAGGGAAGCTGCTTTTGGACGCGTTTCAAGCTGAGCCCCGACGACTTTCTGGAAGCGGACGGCGCTGCGTAAAACGGCTTGGCAGCAGCCACGCCCCCTGGGGCGACCCTCCTACAATGGCCCCATGTCGAAAACCTATGACGTATGTATTCGCGGCGCCGGTATTGTGGGGCGCAGCCTGGCCCTGCTGCTGGCCGCCAAACGCCTTCGCGTAGCACTGCTCACGCAAGAGGCGGCTCCCCACTCTGCCCATTCGGACGTGCGCGCCTACGCGCTGAGTCCGGCCTCACGCGCCCTGCTGGAATCGATCCGCTGCTGGCCCGATGCGGCCAGTGCCACACCGGTCACCCGCATGGAAGTGCAAGGGGATGACGCGGGCCCGGTTGTTTTTGACGCTACACAGCAGGGCGTCGAAGCGCTTAACTGGATTGTGGATGTGCCAGTTCTAGAGGGATTGCTGAAAGAGGCGGTGCGCTTTCAACCCCTGATTGAGCTGGTCGATGCACCCGCCAAAGCAGCACTTACGGTGGTCTGTGAAGGCCGCGCCAGTGCTACGCGCCAGGAATACGGCGTGGAGTTCGATGCCAAGCCGTACCACCAGTGGGCACTTGCAGCCCGCGTGACGTGTTCACTCCCCCACGGTCAGGTGGCACGCCAGTGGTTTGACAACGGCGACATTCTGGCGCTGCTGCCACTGGGTGGCGCAACGGGTGCCGAATGCGCGCTGGTCTGGTCGGTCAGCCCCGAGCGGGCGCAAGACCTGTTGGCGCGAGATGCAGCGAGCTTTTGCAGTGGTCTGGAAACGGCAAGCCAATCGGCGTTGGGCGCCCTGACGCTCAGCAGCGAGCGCAAGGTTTGGCCTTTGCAGGCGGCGCAGGCCCGGCGCTGGGTCGGCACCATCGGAAGTACGAGTTGGGCGTTGGCTGGGGACGCCGCCCACAATGTGCACCCCCTGGCGGGTCAAGGCCTCAACCTGGGCCTGGGTGACGTAGCCAAGCTGGTCGAGGTGCTAGACCACCGCGCCTACTGGCGCAGCGTAGGCGATATCAAGTTGCTGCGAGCGTATGAACGCGCCCGCAAGGCCGAGTACGCCATGGTGGGCGGTTCGGGCGATGCCATTCAGCAGATGTTCCAGAACAATCACCCCGCCTGGCAAAAATTGCGCAACGTGGGCATGCTGGGCTTTGAGCGCAGCGGTCCTTTCAAAAAGTGGATTACCGGGCGTGCCATGGGCACCCGGCTCAACTCCCAGTCCAACTCCAACGCCAAGCCTTGAGCGGGCTTGAAACAAAGAAAGCTTGTCATGAACCTTCGCACCATTCTGCGCACCACGATTTCCTTATGGGCCTTGGTCTGCCTGTCGGGCGCCATGGCGCAAGAGGCAACCATCCGCAAGAACATCGCCCAACGGTTTCCGGATCTGAAAGCGATTGACGAAGTCAGCAAAACGCCAGTGGCCGGCCTGTACGAGATTCGCGTCAATGGCACCGAGGTTTACTACACCGATGCGCAGGGCGACTACATGCTGGTGGGCAATTTGTATGACACCCGTCAACGCCGCAATCTGACCGAAGAACGGGTCGACAAACTCACCGCCATCAAGTTTGAAAACCTGCCCTTGAAGGACGCCTTCACCATCGTGCGCGGCAATGGCGAACGCAAGCTGGCGGTGTTTGAGGACCCCAATTGCGGCTACTGCAAACGCTTTGAGCGCGACTTGCAGACCATCAACAACGTCACGGTCTACATGTTCCTGTACCCCATTCTGGGGCCGGACTCCACCAAGAAGTCCGAAGCCATCTGGTGCGCCAAGGACCGCGCCCAGGTTTGGCAAGACTGGATGGTGCGTGAGCAAGCTGTTCCAAGCGCGGCCGCAAGCTGTGACACCAACGCCATCAAGCGCAACGTCGAGTTGGGTCGCGCCCACAAGATCACAGGAACCCCCACGTTGGTTTTTGTGGACGGAACCCGGGTTCCTGGCGCTATTGACGCCAAGCAAATTGAAAAGCGCCTGGCTGAAGCCAAGTCATGAGCACCCGGTTGCGCAAGTCTCCGTCTGCACCGGCGGTGGTCCATTACGAAGTTGAACTATCCAGTCTCCACGCCCACCTGTACCGGGTTTGCCTGACGGTTACCAACCCAAAAGCCGAGCAACTGCTGCAACTGCCGGTCTGGATTCCGGGAAGCTATCTGGTCCGTGAGTTCGCCAAGAATCTGCAGAACCTGCGTTGTAGCCAAACTGGCCGCTCGGTCAAGGTCACGCAACAAGACAAAACCAGTTGGGTTGCCCTTTGTAAGACCGATGCTGCGCTACAGGTGGAATACGAGGTGTACGCCTTTGATAGCTCGGTTCGCACCGCCTGGCTGGATGCCACTCGGGGCTTCTTTAATGGCACCAGCCTGCTGCTAAAGGTTGCCGGAGCGGAAGAAGGTGCGCATACCGTGGCCATCGTTGCACCAGCAGAAGCGCCCGACTGGAAGCTGGCAACAACGCTGGAGCCACGCAAGGTTCTCAAGTCAGGCTTTGGCCTGTACCGCGCCGAAAATTACGACGCTCTGGTGGACTGCCCGGTGGAAATGGGCACGTTCTGGAGCGGCAGCTTTACCGCCTGTGGCATTCCCCACCGTTTTGTGGTGTCCGGCATGACCGACAGTTTTGACGGTGAAAAATTGCTGGCGGACACCCAGGCCATCTGCGAAACGGAAATCGCTTTTTGGCATGGCACGCAACAGAAAACCGGAAACCGAGCCAAAGCTTCCCCTGCCACACCCTATGCCAGCTACCTTTTCATGCTCAATGCCGTGCATGACGGCTATGGCGGGCTGGAGCACCGCAATTCCACCGCACTGATTTGCAACCGCAAGGACCTTCCGCGCAAGCCCCGCCAGACGCTGGCACCCACAACCCACAAACAGCCGGAGGGCTATAGCACCCTGCTGGGGTTGATCAGCCACGAGTACTTTCACACCTGGAACGTCAAGCGCCTGCGCCCTGCCGAACTGGCGCACTACGACTACCTGCAGGAAAACTACACCGAGCTGCTCTGGTTCTTTGAGGGTTTCACCAGCTATTACGACGATTTGCTGTTGCGCCGCGCCGGCTGCATTGACAACGTGGCCTATCTCAAGCGACTGGGAAAAACCATCAATCAGGTCCAGCAAACGCCTGGCCGACTGATACAAAGCGTGGCGCAGTCCAGCTTCGACGCCTGGGTCAAGTACTACCGCCAGGACGAAAACACGGTGAATGCCACCGTCAGCTACTACACCAAAGGCTCGCTGGTGGCGCTGTGTCTGGACCTGACGCTGCGCGCGGAGGGCCGCACGACGCTGGACGCGGTGATGCGCGGCCTGTGGGCGCGGTGTGCCGCCGGCCCCATGGCGGAGAGCGATTTGCTGGCAGTACTGCAGGAACTGGGAGGCCGGTCCTTCGAGAAAGATCTGAACCGCTGGGTGCACAGCACCCAAGACTTGCCGGCAACTGAACTGCTCGAGCGGCACGGCGTCAAGGTACACCGCGAACCCGATCAGATCGCCCAGCAACTGGGCCTGCGCGTCAAAGAGACCAACGGGCTCACGATTCAACAGGTGCTGCGAGGCGGTGTCGCGGAGAAGGCCGGATTTGCCAGCGGTGACGAATGGCTGGCCGTGCAAGCCGATACCGCAAAAGCCTCGGGCCCCTGGCGCATGCAATCCCTGGACGACCTGACGCTGTACTGCGGCAATGCCAAAAAGGTGCGGGTTACGGTTAGCCGAGACAAGCAGATATTGGCCCTGACGCTGACCATGCCAGCCCCCAGCACCGCGGTCCGCCTGACGGTTGCCGATCCGGCAGCCGTCAACCGCTGGCTGGAAACGCCCAAGGCAAGCTGATTCTTTTCTTATTCCATTGAGGAGCACCATGAACTACGAATGCATCACCACCCGCGTTGAAGGCGAAAAGGTCGCCGTCATCACCCTGAACCGTCCCAAGGCGCTCAACGCACTGAATGACCAGTTGATGGACGAATTGGGCCATGCCCTGACCCAGTTTGACGCCGACAGCGCAATTGGCTGCATGGTGGTTACCGGCAGTGAAAAGGCCTTTGCGGCCGGCGCCGACATTTCGGCCATGGCCAAGCTCACCTTCAGCGAGGTGTATGGCACCGATTTCATTACCCGCAACTGGGAAACCCTCAAACGCATCCGCAAGCCGGTTATTGCGGCGGTCAGCGGTTTTGCCTTGGGCGGTGGTTGCGAGTTGGCCATGATGTGCGACTTCATCATCGCCGCCGATTCAGCCAAGTTCGGCCAACCCGAAATCAAGATCGGCATCATTCCCGGCGCCGGCGGAACCCAGCGTTTGCCACGCGCCATCGGCAAATCCAAGGCGATGGATCTGGCCCTCACCGGCCGCATGATGGACGCCCAGGAAGCCGAACGTGCCGGACTGGTGAGCCGGGTGGTGCCCCAGGACAAGCTGATGGAAGAAGCCCTGGGTGCCGCGCTCATGGTGTGCAGCTTTGGCCAGTTGGCCACCATGGCCGCCAAGGAATGTGTGAACAAATCCTTTGAAAGCAGCCTGTCCGATGGCCTGATGTACGAGCGCCGCGTGTTCCACAGCCTGTTTGCCACGGCCGACCAAAAGGAAGGCATGGACGCCTTCCTGACCAAGCGCAAAGCAGATTTCCGCAACGCCTGATCGCGACCGGCCAAAAAGCCCGTTTTGACTTGCTATAATGGCGGCCTTCGGTGATATAGCTCAGTTGGTTAGAGCGCAGCATTCATAATGCTGATGTCGGTGGTTCAAATCCACCTATCACCACCAAAGCAGCGAAAAAGCCGCTGAACTACCCAGTTCAGCGGCTTTTTTCATGGCCACTTTTCTTCTATTGACCGCGCCTTTTCATCGCTAAAGCGAAGGAAACCCACCCAACTGTTCGCAAACGGGCAAAAGGAAGCGGAGCAAGAAACCGTGTGGCTACCATGAGCCAACTTTTGCCGCTGGGCATGAGCAACGCCATCTACCCGAAACCACCGATTTTTGATAGGCTGACCCACTATGTCCACCATGCCTGACACCGACGAAAACGGCGACCCTTTCGAGGTATGGGTCGTTAAGCGGTCATTCGGCTTGCTGGCACCGATTTGTCGACTGGGTCTGGTGGCATCGGCAGTTTTCCTGATCATCGCCGACCCCCTGTACTTCGCGCTGGACCTTTGGAGCCAGGCCATTCCGCAGGGCTATCTGGTGGCGTGGCACGTCGCCATGGTGCTCATGTTCGGCGGTTTTCTTTTGACCAACCGGCGCATCGATAGCCATGCAGCCCGCTACCGTACTTTGGTGGGGTTTTTTGCCGCCACGACACTGCTGTTTGTGTGGTTTGGCGTTGTGTCCTGGATTGGCACCGGCGACCTCTCCATTGTGGCCATTGCCACTATCGTGATCGCAGCCGTCTTGAACTTTCCGGGTAACTTCCGGCGCATTCTTTATTGCGTTCAGGCCGTGGGGCTTTGCCTGGCCTTGAGTTTGCTCGATAGCAGCGGACGCTTTCTGGGTCAGATGCACTTTGCCAATGTGATTCTGTTGGCGGTGGTGGCCTTCGTCATTGACGGCTACATGCTCAGGAACGCTTTGGACTTGTTCCATGAAAAGTGCTTGGTGGCGGCTGAGCGCAACCGAGCCGACACGGTGCTCTATAACGCCTTGCCTCTGGATATAGCCAACGAACTCAAAACCCATGGCAAGGTCAAGGCGCAGAGCCATCCGGGCATGGCCGTGCTGTTTGCCGACATTGTGGGCTTTACCCAATTTGCCGCCGAACGCGCACCGGACCAAGTGTTGGAAGCATTGAGCGAAATCTTTTCTGAAATGGACGCCCTGCTCGACGCCAGCCAGGTGGAGAAGATTAAGACCATCGGCGATGCCTATATGGCCGTCAGCAAGGCCCACCCGGAGGCCATTGCGTCGCTGGCACTTGCGATGCTGCGTGTAATGCAACAGCACAACGCCCGCAACGAGTTTCAGTTCGCCTTGCGTATCGGTCTGCATTGCGGCCCCACCATTGCAGGCGTTATCGGGCACAAGCGATTTCTGTATGACGTCTGGGGTGATGCCGTCAATATTGCCAGCCGCATGGAGTCCAGCGGAACACCCGGAAAAATACATGTCAGCGAAGCGCTTTATTTGGCGCTGCAAGACCAATTTGTCTTTGAAGAACGTGGCATTACGGAAATCAAGGGCAAGGGCCCCATGCGCACTTACTTCTTGGTGAGCGCCCGGTCAACATAAGCGCGTGGGCTGCGTGATAGCATTCGGCCCTTCCTTTTCAGCCTCTGGATACACACCATGAATCGCTGCCATCAATCGGCTACACGCCGATCTGTTCGCCGTCTCGCCTCGCAAATTCTGGGGGCAGCCGCCCTGCTTGCCTTGGCTCCAGCCGCCTTTGCGCAATTCAACGTGCGCCCTTTTCCACCGAATGCAGAGCGTGGTGTGATGGTAGTCATCGCACCGCCGGTTATCCAAATGAACGGGCAGGAGGATCGGCTGTCGCCCGGTTCGCGCATTCGTGGCGCGAACAACCTGCTGGTGTTGTCCGGCTCGGTCATTGGTCAGAACCTGCTGGTGAACTATGTACGCGACCCCATGGGCCTGGTGCATGAAGTCTGGGTACTGTCGCCCGAGGAAGCGGCATTGAAGCTGCCGACGCAGCGCTAAGGGGCGGAGATGACCAAAAAAGTCTTTATCAAAACCTTCGGCTGCCAGATGAACGAGTACGACTCGGACAAGATGGCCGATGTGCTGGGTGCGGCCCAAGGCTATGAGCCGACACAGAATGTGGACGAAGCCGACCTGATTTTGTTCAACACCTGCTCGGTACGCGAGAAGGCTCAGGAAAAGGTTTTTTCCGACCTGGGCCGCATCAAGCACCTGAAGAAAAAAGGGGTGCAAATTGGCGTGGGTGGCTGCGTGGCCAGCCAGGAGGGCGCAGCCATCATTGCCCGCGCGCCCTATGTGGACGTGGTCTTCGGACCGCAAACCCTGCACCGTTTGCCCGAAATGCTGGCGGCTCGAGCCGCGCAAAACCGGCCGCAGGTAGACATCAGCTTCCCCGAGATTGAAAAGTTCGACCACCTTCCGCCCGCCAAGATAGAAGGCGCTTCGGCCTTTGTGAGCATCATGGAAGGTTGCAGCAAATACTGCAGCTACTGCGTGGTGCCCTACACCCGGGGTGAAGAAGTCAGCCGTCCATTTGAAGACGTGCTGGTCGAAGTGGCAGGCCTGGCTGACCAGGGCGTGAAAGAAATCACACTGCTGGGGCAGAACGTCAACGCCTGGCGCGCCCCAATGGGCGACAGCTCCGAGGTGGCCGATTTCGCCACCTTGCTGGAATACGTGGCCGACATCCCCGGCATTGAGCGCCTGCGCTTTACCACCAGCCACCCCAACGAGTTCACGCCGTCCCTGATTGCCGCCTACGACAAACTGCCCAAGCTGGTAAGCCATTTGCACCTGCCGGTGCAGCACGGCAGCGACAAGATTCTGATGGCCATGAAACGTGGCTACACCGCCATGGAATACAAGAGCACCGTACGCAAACTGCGCGCCATCCGCCCGGACATGGCGATGAGCAGCGACTTTATTGTGGGTTTTCCGGGTGAGACGGAAGACGACTTCAACAAGATGATGAAGCTGATTGATGACATCGGCTTTGACAACAGCTTCAGCTTCATCTTCAGCCCCCGCCCGGGCACGCCGGCAGCCAACCTGCATGACGACACACCGCACGATGTGAAGCTGCGCCGCCTGCAGCACCTGCAAAGCGCCATCAACGCCAACATCACCCGCATCAGCGAAAGCCGATTGGGCACGGTGCAGCGCCTGCTGGTGGAAGGCACCTCCAAACGGGACAGCGGCGAACTGATGGGTCGCACCGAATGCAACCGCGTGGTGAACTTTGCCGGTCAAACACGCCTGGTCGGGCAGATGGTGGACGTGCGCATTACCGAGACGCGCAGTTACACGCTGCGGGGCGAGGTAGTGACGTCGGACGCTGCTGTTTAGGCTTGCTTGGCGTTGCGTGCCTACACCTCACCCAGCGTGGTGGGCGTCTGCACCGGCTGGTCGTAGCCAATTCGCGGTTGCTACAGAGCAAGCGCACCAGCCAAGCAGTTAACGGAACGAAGCAGGAAAGTCAAAAACAGCCGCCCGCGAGCGCGAAGGCCAGACGGTGCGGACGCCCACCGCGCCCGCCAATCAAGCTACAACCGCGAAATTAAAACGGCATCCCCGGCATACCCTTCATGCCCTTGAGCCCGCCCAGGCGCTTCATCATCTTCATCATTCCGCCGCCCTTCATCTTCTTCATCATCTCCTGCATCTGCTCAAACTCCTTGAGCATGCGGTTGACCTCCTGCACATGCACGCCGGCACCGGCGGCAATGCGGCGCTTGCGGGTGGCCTTGATGAGTTCGGGCTTGGCGCGCTCCAGCGGCGTCATGCTGTGGATGATGCCTTCCTTGCGCTTGATGTCTTTTTCGGCCTTGTCCATATCGACATTGCCGGCCTTGGCAGCCAGAGCCGAAGGCAATTTGTCCATCAGGCTGGAGAGCCCGCCCATCTGCTTCATCTGCTGAATCTGGGCCAGAAAATCGTTGAGGTCAAAGCCGGCACCGCTCTTGACCTTGGCCGCCAACTTTTGCGCAGCCTCCATGTTGACGCCACTGGTGACCTGCTCGACCAGGGCGACGATATCGCCCATGCCCAGAATGCGCCCGGCATGGCGCTGGGCATCAAACACTTCCAGGCCATCCAGCTTTTCGCTGACACCGGCAAACTTGATCGGCGCGCCCGTAATCTGCCGCACCGACAGGGCGGCACCGCCGCGCGAGTCACCATCCGTCTTGGTCAGCACAATGCCGGTCAGCGGCAGGGCGTCCTTGAAAGCCTTGGCCGTATTGACCGCGTCCTGACCTTGCATGGCGTCCACCACGAACAGGGTTTCCACCGGATTGAGCGCAGCGTGCAACTGCTTGATTTCGAGCATCAGCGCTTCGTCAATCGCCAAACGGCCGGCGGTGTCCACCAGCAGCACATCAAAAAAGTGCTTGCGGGCATAGTCCAGAGCGGCAAGACCAATGTCCACCGGCTTCTGGTCGGGTGTGCTGGGGAACCATTCGGCGCCGGCTTGTCCGGTAACGGTCTTGAGCTGCTCGATCGCGGCGGGGCGGTACACGTCACCGGAAACGGTGAGCACCTTTTTCTTGCGCTTTTCAATCAGGTGCTTGGCAAGCTTACCGGTGGTGGTGGTTTTACCGGCACCCTGCAAGCCCGCCATCAGAATCACGGCCGGGGGTTGGGCCGCCAGGTTGATGTCGCTCACCCCTTCGCCCATGGTGGTGGCCAATTCGCGGTTGACGATACCCACCAGCACCTGACCCGGCTGGAGTGATCCCAGCACCTCTTCGCCCAGCGCCTTTTCCTTGACCCGTGCAATGAAATCCCGCACCACCGGCAAGGCCACATCGGCTTCCAGCAAGGCCATGCGCACCTCGCGCAGCATGTCAGAGACATTGCTTTCGGTGATACGCGCCTGCCCGCGCAATTCCTTGACGAGGCGGCTGAGTTTGTCGGTGAGAGCGGAGGCCATAAGAGAGAAGTCCGGGAAACGGAGCCTGTATTGGGGGCCAGCCGAGGCTGGCGCAGTGCAAAACGCTAAACTGTGCGCATGATTTTAGCCAGTGCGTCTCCCCTTCCGCTGATTCTGACGGTTCTGGCCGCTCTGGCCTACATATTGCCGGCGGCGCTGCTCAGCCGCATCAGCGTGCGCTCCGCCCACCTGTGGGTCGCAGTCGCCTGGGTTCTGCAGGGAGGCTTGCTGGCCATCGGGCTGTTGAGCGAGCCGCCCCACTTCGGCTTTGCGCCGGCGCTTTCAGTTACCGCCTGGCTGGTGGCTGCGGTGTACGCCATTGAAAGCCTTATTTACCCCCAACTGCCTACCCGCTGGACCCTGAGCACCATTGGTGCGGTGGCCGTCCTGCTGGCCTATTTGTTTCCGGGCACGGTCATGCCCCCCAGCACCTCGGTCTGGCTGCCAGTCCACCTGGCTTTTGGCGTAGCCTGCTACGGTTTGTTTGGTATGGCCGTGGTGCACGCCTGGTTCATGAACCTCGCGGAAAAGCGCATCCGGCTGGGCGAAGACACGCACAGCGGCCTGCCCCTGCTGACCCTGGAGCGGCTGACCTACCGCTTTGTCGGCGCTGGTTTTGTTTTGCTGAGTGCCACGCTGGCGGTCGGCATGCTGTTTGGCGAGGCGGTATACGGCCATGCTTGGCGTTGGGATCACAAGACCGTGTTTTCCGTGCTGTCGTGGGTCACCTTTGCGGTGCTGCTGGTAGGGCGGGCTGCCTTTGGCTGGCGCGGCAAACGCGCAGCCGGCGTTCTGTATATGGGCTCGGCCTTCTTGTTGTTGGCCTACGTGGGCTCGCGCTTTGTGATGGAAATCGTTCTGGGTCGCATGGCATGAAGTTCCTGCTGATGTTTTTCATCGTGATGGTGATTGCATTTCAGTGGCGCCAGTCGCGTAAACCCAAGGTGCAAAAGGCGAAACGCGCGGCGACCCCACCAGCCACGACACCGGCGATGGTTCCCTGTGCGCACTGCGGCCTGCATGTGCCCGAAGCCGATGCGGTGCGTGGCGCACACGCCTACTACTGCAGCGCAGCGCACCGCCAAGCTCTGGAGCCCTGAATGGCGCAGCGTTCACCCGAGCGCTCCTGGTTTGGCCCGGCAGCGCCGTGGGGAGCCATGATTCACGCAGACGACACGCGCGAATTTTCGCGGGTCTGGCAGGGATTTATGACGGCGCGCCTGACACTCGGTCTGGTGCTGGTTGCCATGCAGTTCACCATGCGCGCCACCGGCTCGGCACACAGCCTCTGGTTGCTCATCATCAGCGTGGCCTATCTGGCCAGCACCCTCACCACCGGCCTGTTTGGCAAGCCGCTATTTCTGGGCGACCGATTCAACCGCCACTGGATCAGGCTGGTAGGGCTGGATGTGCTGGCGTTTTCATCCCTGCAGATCCTGCAGGGCAATGCGGTCAATTACACGCCGCTGTTTGCGCTGCCCATTCTGCTGGCGTCGGTGCTGGGCTCACTCCGTCTGGCGCTGGGAACGGCTGCCGGCGTTACCGTGCTGCTGCTGGGCAGCACGTTGCCCCAGTTGTGGGAGGTGAATGTTGATGCGGCAGTCACTTCCTTGCAGGCGGCCCTCACCAGCGCGGGTTACTTTGCCGTGGCGCTCCTGGCCAATCAGCTTTCCAGCCGGCTCGCCAGTGAAGGCTTGAAGGCGCGCAGCAGCCAGGCTGCGGCCATCCTGCAGCGGCAAGTGAATGAACTGGTGATTGGCTCGCTGCCCGATGGGGTGCTGATTGTGGACAGCCAGGGTGGCGTGCGCGCAGCCAATCCGGCGGCGCTGCGCCTGCTGGCATCGACCCCCGAGCAAAGAACGCTCCTGAACCATTTGCGCGGCGACACGGTCTGGTTGCCCTTGCTGGAACTGGCCCAACGCAGCTTTCATCGTGGCGCCGGTCAACAGGAAGACGTCACCATTCACCATGCCGGCCAGGGGCCACGGCGTTTACGCGTCAACACCCTGCCCACCAACCCGCAAGACCTGGGCGGCGAGAGCCTGTGCGTGCTGTTTCTGCAAGACCAACGCGAACTCGAAGCACGCATGCGTACCGAAAAATTGGCTAGCATGGGGCGCATGTCCACCGCCGTGGCCCACGAAATACGCAATCCGCTGGCGGCTATTTCGCAGGCCAATGCGCTGCTGGACGAAGACCTGAGCGACCCGCGCCACAAGCGGCTCACCACCATGGTGGCGCAGAACGCCCAGCGGCTGGCCAAAATCGTGGACGACATTCTCAATGCGTCACGCGCCCAACCACGGGTAGGCGACTTGGCAACCCAGCAGATTCCGCTGGACGAAACCGTACAGCGCATCTGCCGCGACTGGGCCACCCAAAACCAGGCCGAGAACCGGCTCGCCTGCACCCTGTGCGGGCAGGAAGTTCTGGTCCGTTTTGATGGCGATCACCTGCGCAGGGTGCTGTTCAATCTGCTGGACAACGCCAGCCGCTTTGCCAGCCAACGCCCCGGCAGCATGCAACTGGAAACCAGGGCCACCGGGGAACAGCAGGCCAGCGTGCATGTCTGGAGCGATGGACAGCCAATGGACCAGACGGTGGAACGCCACCTGTTTGAGCCCTTCTTCTCCTCCGAGAGCCGCTCCAGTGGGCTGGGGCTTTACCTGTGCCGTGAACTCTGCGAAGGCCACGGCGCCAGCATTGCCTACCGGCGCAGTGCCCAAACACTGGAAGGGGCGGAGTGCCAGGGCAATGAGTTTTATATTTCCTTTGTCCGGGTTGCCGAAATGCCCCCGGCGCCCACCGAAAATTCCGTTACTCCACCATGGCCCATCACCCGGTTTTAGGCACGACGCGCATTCTGGTTGTCGACGACGAACCGGACCTGCGCACACTCTACGAACTCACGCTGTTGCGCGAGGGCTATCTGGTGGATGCTGCCGCCACCGTCCAAGAGGCGGAGGCTTTGCTCGGTCAGCAGTCCTTTGACTTGGTCATTACCGATATGCGTTTGCCCGATGGCACCGGCATCGACCTGCTCAAGGGCGTGCGCGCGCAACAACGGCGCGAACGCTGCATTGTCATTACGGCCTATGGTTCGGCGGAAAACGCGGTGGAATCGCTTAAGGCAGGGGCCTTCGACTACCTCACCAAGCCGGTCGATCTAAAGCAGTTTCGCGGTGTCGTTGCGGCGGCCCTGCAAGGCGCTCCGGCAAGCGGCAGCACATTCACGAACAGCCGCTCTGCGCCTTTGGAGACCGCCGGCCCTCGCAGCGAAGCGGGTGACCAGGCGCTGGCCCGCATGGCAGGCAACTCGCTGGCCATGCGCACCGTGCGGGAGCGCATTGTCAAAGTAGCCCGCAGCATGGCGCCGGTCATGATTCGCGGCGAGTCCGGCACCGGCAAAGAATTGGTGGCGCAAGCCCTGCACGCCAACAGCCATCGCCGCGACGGTCCCTGGGTGGCGGTGAACTGCGGCGCCATTCCGGAAAATTTGCTGGAGGCGGAGTTCTTCGGCGCCAAGAAAGGTGCCTACACCGGCGCCACCCATGACCGCGAAGGCTTCTTTCAGGCGGCCCATGGGGGCACGCTTTTTCTGGACGAAATTGGCGATCTGCCGCTGGCCATGCAGGCCAAGTTGCTGCGCGCCATTCAGGAGCGCCGAATTCGCGCGCTAGGTGGCAACCAGGAAGAAATGGTCGATGTGCGCATCGTCAGCGCCACCCACAAAGACCTGCCTACCGAGGTGTCAGCGGGCAACTTCCGCCAGGATCTTTTCTATCGCCTGAACGTGATTGACATCGACATACCGCCTCTGCGGGAACGTCCCGAAGACCTGCCGGCGCTGTGCCAAACCTTGCTGGACCGCATCGTTCGCGAGTCCGGCCTAAGCCCGCGTCAGGTGCCGGACGCCACCATCGCCAAACTCGCCAGCCTGCCGCTGTTGGGCAATGTGCGCGAGCTGGAAAACATCCTGCACCGCGCGCTCGCACTGGCCGATGGAGATGCGCTGGAACTCTCCGGTGTGGACTCCCAGTGGAGTGCCATAGCACCGCTCACCGCCGACGTGAAAACCGAAGCCCCGCTGCAAGCCGATACCGACCGGATGCCGCTTGCCAAAGACCCGCTCCCGGATGACTTGCAAGGCTATCTGGATGAAAAGGAACGCTTGATTCTGGTGCGCGCCCTGCGCGAAACCGGCTTCAATCGCACGCTGGCGGCCAAGCGGCTCGGCCTGACATTGCGCCAGATTCGCTATCGCATCGCAAGGCTGCGCATTGACGCACCCGAAATTGGGGGCACAGATTCCGATGAATGAAGAAGCCAACCGGTCCTCGGCTTGGCAGGGCGGCTGGTTCGCTGCGGCGCACCGATGTGAGTCACCCAACTTCGGACCGCGGCCAGAGGCCATCGCCATCGATTTGGTCGTGTTGCACTCCATCAGCTTGCCGCCGGGTGAATACGGTGGCGCGGCTGTACAGGCCTTGTTCACCAACCAACTCGATTGGGACAGCCATCCGTATTTTCAGCAGATCCGGGGGCTGCAGGTTTCATCGCACTTCTTTATCCAGCGCGACGGCGGCTTGTGGCAGTTTGTCAGTTGCGATGACCGCGCCTGGCATGCCGGGCGTTCGCAGCATGCGGGCCGCGACAACTGCAATGATTTCTCCATTGGCATTGAGTTGGAAGGCCTGGAAGGCGATCGCTTTGAGCCTGCGCAGTACGCCGCACTGGCTCGCCTGCTGCCGGCCCTGATGCAACGCTACCCGATCCGGTATGTGGCAGGGCATGAACACATCGCACCGGGCCGCAAAGCGGACCCCGGTCCCGGCTTCGACTGGGCGGATTTGCAACGGCAAACCGGTCTGGCAGATCAGTGTTTTCCCGAAGGTCTGCTTTCCGCTTAGGCGCCCGAAGCGCACTTTTTGTCAGCTTGGCCAATGGATACGCGGACGGCGCCCGCAACGCCTGGACCCGAGGACGCTGCAACGACGCGCTTTTCCCGACAAAAAACGCTGCCAAGCCGCGTCAAATCTGGCTTTTTTTTGCCAAAGCCCCGTGCCAATTGCGTCGCACGCGGATACGCCCTTCTTAAGCGCGCTTCAGCTCGAAAATTTTCACTTTTTGGAGGCTGGCCGGCCAACACCCCTTTGGCCTTGGGTACACTACCGGTAGTGGCTTGCAAGGGATACAGACCCCAGATATAGTGTCTACCGGTCCAGCGAGTGGACTGGAATCTGCAAGACAGATGCCCCTTTCAAGCCCGTTCCGGACCCCAACAAAAATATCGATTTTCAGAGGAAAACATGCAGTCATTTGCTACCCCATCCACTCCCTTGGCAACCGGTGTCCTAGGCACCCAGGAAGCACCCTCCTACCCGGATGCACAAACCAACCCGCTGACCCACTACCAGATCATTCGCCGCAATGGCGCGGTGGTTCCTTTTGAGCCCAACAAGATTGCCGTGGCCATGATGAAGGCCTTTCTTGCGGTGCATGGCACGCAAGGCGCGGCGTCGGCCAGCGTGCGCGAAACGGTGGACGGACTCACGCAGCAGGTCATTCGTGCGCTGATGCGCTCGCGCCCGGGCGGCGGCACCTTCCATATTGAAGACGTGCAAGACCAGGTAGAGCTCGGCTTGATGCGCGGCGGTCACCACGAAATTGCCCGCGCCTACGTGCTCTACCGCGAACGCCGCACGCAGGAGCGTGCCAAGCAAGTTGAACAAGCCAAACCGCAAGCCCCCACCATCCACGTGCTGGAAAACGGCCAACGGGTCGCCCTTGATCTGGACATGCTGCGCTCACGCATTGAAACGGCCTGCTCCGGCCTGGGTGCCGACGTCAAGGCGGGCCCCATCGTCAACGAGACCATGCGCAATCTGTATGACGGCGTGCCCATGGATGAGGTCTACAAAGCGTCGATTCTGGCGGCCCGTACCCTGATCGAAAAAGACCCGGACTACACCTACGCAACCGCGCGTCTGCTGTTCCACACCATTTCGCGCGAGATTCTGGGCCGCGATGTGGCCCATGCCGACATGGCCGAAGCCTATGCAGACTATTTCCCCGGCTTCATCAAGAAGGGCGTGGACAACGATTTGCTCGACGAGAAGTTGTTGCAGTTCGACCTGAAGCGCCTGGGTGCCGCCCTCAAGGCCGAGCGCGACCTGAACTTTGACTACCTGGGCCTGCAGACTTTGTATGACCGTTACTTCCTGCATGTGGGCAAACAGCGCATCGAGTTGCCACAAGCGTTCTTCATGCGTGTGGCGATGGGCCTGTCGCTAGGTGAGATTGACCGCGAAGCCCGCGCCATCGAGTTCTATGAAATCCTGTCCAGCTTCGATTTCATGTCCAGCACACCCACGCTGTTCAACAGCGGCACGCTGCGCTCGCAACTGTCGAGCTGCTACCTGACCACCGTGCCCGACGACCTCGACGGCATCTACGAGTCCATCAAGGAAAACGCCCTGTTGTCCAAGTTTGCCGGCGGTCTGGGCAACGACTGGACCCGCGTGCGCGCACTGGGCTCCCACATCAAGGGCACCAACGGCGAATCACAAGGTGTGGTGCCTTTCCTCAAGGTGGTGAACGACACCGCCGTGGCGGTGAACCAGGGCGGCAAGCGCAAGGGCGCGGTCTGTACCTACCTGGAAACATGGCACCTCGACATCGAAGAGTTCCTGGAACTGCGCAAGAACACCGGCGATGACCGCCGCCGCACGCACGACATGAACACCGCCAACTGGATTCCCGACCTGTTCATGCGTCGCGTGATGGAAAAGGGTACCTGGACGCTGTTCTCTCCCTCCAACGTGCCCGAACTGCATGACCTGTTTGGTGCGGAGTTCGAACGCGCCTATGTGGCCTATGAAGAGAAAGCCGCACGCGGCGAAATCAAGCCGAGCCGCACCGTTCAGGCCACCGACCTGTGGCGCAAGATGCTAACCATGCTGTTTGAAACCGGCCATCCCTGGATCACCTTCAAAGATGCCTGCAATGTGCGTTCGCCCCAGCAGCACGCCGGCGTGGTGCACTCGTCCAACCTGTGCACGGAAATAACGCTCAACACCAGCGATACCGAAACCGCGGTGTGCAACCTGGGTTCCGTGAACCTGCTGCACCACCTGAAAGATGGCGCCAACGGCAAGGAACTCGACCACGCCAAGCTGCAGCGCACCATCACCACGGCCATGCGCATGCTCGACAACGTCATCGACATCAACTACTACGCCGTCAAGAAGGCGCGTGACTCCAACCTGCGCCATCGCCCGGTAGGCCTGGGCCTGATGGCGTTCCAGGACAGCCTGTACGCCCTGCGCATTCCCTACGCATCTGAAGCGGCGGTGGAGTTTGCCGACCGTTCCATGGAAGCCATCTGCTACTACGCCTACTGGGCTTCGACCGAACTGGCCCGTGAGCGCGGCAAGTACTCCAGCTACAAGGGCTCGCTGTGGGACAAGGGCGTGCTGCCGCTGGACACACTCGACATGCTTGCCAACGCACGCGGCGGCTATGTGGAAGTGGACCGTTCCGCATCGTTGGACTGGGATGCCCTGCGCAAGAAGATTGCTGCCGACGGCATGCGCAACTCCAACTGCGTTGCCATCGCGCCCACGGCCACCATTTCCAACATCATCGGCGTAGATGCCTCCATCGAACCCTGCTTCGGCAACCTGTCGGTGAAGTCCAATTTGTCGGGTGAATTCACCGTGATCAACAGCTACCTGGTGCGTGACCTCAAGCGCCTGGGCTTGTGGGACGACGTGATGGTGATGGACCTGAAACACTTTGACGGTTCGCTGGCTCCGATCGACCGCGTTCCTGCGGACATCAAGCAGCTCTATGCCACGGCCTTTGAAGTCGAAACGCAGTGGCTGGTCGAGGCCGCCGCACGTCGCCAGAAGTGGATCGATCAGGCGCAGTCACTCAACATCTACATGGCCGGTGCCTCGGGTAAAAAGTTGGACGAGACCTACAAGCTCGCATGGCTGCGTGGCCTCAAGACCACCTACTACCTGCGCACCATGTCGGCTACGCACGCAGAGAAGTCCACCGTGACGGCAGGTCGCTTGAATGCGGTGTCGTCCGGCAGTGATTCGGGTGGCATGAAGATGAGTGCACTCGAAGCCGCAGCAGCCGCCGCGCAAGCGCAAATGGCATTGCCTGAAAACGCTGCGACAGACATTCGCTTCTGTGGCGTCGACGACCCCACATGCGAGTCCTGCCAGTGATTTTTGAGACCGCATCGCAGACCTTTGCGATGCAGATCAACAACACTCTTTTGCAGTGAAATGAATGAGCACTTTTCATTTCATTTCACTGCTCTCATAATCCGCTGATTGGAAAACCCTATGTTGTCCTGGGACGAAGAAATAAAGCCCTCATCGCAAACAAATTTTTCGCGTACGACGCAGTCCACTGTGCCGTTAGCGCAAGAAAATGTTTCTCTCGGAATGCGCACCTTGAACGATGGTGCCCGCATCGCCTCCACTCCTCCGTCACCTGCAGCAGCACCTGCACGCCGCGTGCGCGCAGCCGACAAACGCATCATCAACGGCCAGACTGATGTGAACCAACTGGTTCCGTTCAAGTACAAGTGGGCCTGGGAAAAATACCTGGCCACTTGCGCCAACCACTGGATGCCGCAAGAGGTCAACATGACCCGCGACATCGCGCTGTGGAAAGACCCCAACGGTCTCACCGAAGATGAGCGCCGCATCGTTAAGCGCAACCTCGGTTTTTTTGTAACTGCCGACTCGCTGGCTGCCAACAACATTGTGTTGGGAACCTATCGCCACATCACGGCGCCCGAGTGCCGTCAGTTCCTGCTGCGCCAGGCATTTGAAGAAGCCATTCACACCCATGCCTACCAGTACATCGTGGAGTCGCTGGGCCTGGATGAAGGCGAGATTTTCAATGCCTACAACGAAGTGCAATCCATCCGTGACAAGGACGAGTTCCTGATCCCCTTCATCGAAGCGATCATGAACCCCAACTTCCACACCGGCACACCGGAAACCGACCAGACGTTGCTAAAGAGCCTGATCGTTTTTGCCTGCCTGATGGAAGGCCTGTTCTTCTATGTAGGCTTTACCCAGATTCTGGCGCTGGGCCGCCAGAACAAGATGACGGGCGCTGCAGAACAGTACCAATACATCCTGCGTGACGAGTCCATGCATTGCAACTTTGGCATCGACCTGATCAACCAGCTCAAGGCTGAAAATCCGCACCTGTGGACGCCCGAGTTCAAGGCCGAAATCAAGGCTCTGTTCGAGAAGGCGGTCGAGTTGGAATACCGCTATGCCGAAGACACCATGCCACGTGGCGTGTTGGGCATGAATGCCTCCATGTTCAAGGGCTACCTGCGTTACATCGCCAACCGCCGTGCAACTCAGATTGGCCTGGAAGCACTCTTCCCGAATGAAGAGAACCCCTTCCCCTGGATGAGCGAGATGATTGACCTGAAGAAAGAACGCAACTTCTTTGAGACTCGTGTGATCGAGTACCAATCGGGCGGCGCTTTGTCCTGGGACTAAAGCATCTGTATGTTTATTCGAATTTCACACCCGAACGTCCGCGCAGCAGCGCGTGGAGAGCGGGTGTGTCACCAAGTTCATGCCGCTGGGAAATGTTCCCAACGGCATGAATCGCTTCTTGCATTCCAACCCGCAAGAAGTGCTCTTTGTTAATTGATCAAGGAGAAAAGTATGGCAACTGCAAAAAAACCGGCCGCAAAGAAGGCCGCTCCCGCTAAGAAAGTAGCAGCTAAGAAAGCCGCTCCGGCTAAGAAGGCCGCTCCCGCTAAGAAAGTAGCAGCCAAGAAAGCCGCTCCGGCCAAAAAGGCAGCTCCTGCGAAGAAGGAAGCAGCCAAGAAAGCCGCTCCGGCCAAAAAGGCAGCTCCTGCGAAGAAAGTAGCAGCCAAGAAGGCCGCCCCGGCCAAGAAAGCCGCTGCAGCTAAAAAGCCCGCTGCGAAGAAGCCCGCCGCCAAGAAAGCAGCCAAGAAGCCGGCTGCGAAGAAAGCCGCGAAAGCACCCGCTGCCGCAGCGCCTGCTGCCCCTGCCGCTCAGACCACTCTGAACCCGCAAGCAGCTTGGCCGTTTCCTACGGCCAGCAAGCCCTGATCAGTTATCTGATTGGCAAATCAAGCCCGGCACCGCAAGGTGTTGGGCTTTTTTTATGGGTAGAAGGCCAATAGCTTGTACCCGGTCACGGACGATGCTGCGCCATCGCGAACATGGATGGGTACGCTGGCATTGAGTTCGGACCCTGCCGCAAAGGTCAGCACTTTGGCCTTGATTTCATCCGCCTGAATCACCTTTCGAAACAGGGGGCGGTCCTGCAGATCGGACAAGGTAAGTTCCAGCGCAGGTACTGCAAGGTCCAGACTGGCACTGTTCTTCAGAGTCACTTGCAGCAGGTAAACACCCGGGCGCACGTTGGTAAAGGCCGAGCTTTCAATGGCAATCGATTCGATCTGGCGGGGCGCTGCAATCGTGCATCCCGCCAATGCACATACCGAAGTCAGCGGGGCACGCAACACCGGATAAGACGCAGCCAGTCGGTCACGCTGGTACATGACAAACTGCCCGGTCAACGCAAGTGCCATCACGGCGGATACAGCGGCCAACACCCGCGCGTTAAGCCAGCGACTAGCCCGCGAAGGTTGGCTGCTCTTCGGCATGAACGACAGCGGTGCGTCTTCCGGATGGGCCGCCAACGGGATGGATGTGGCTGCCGGGCCAAGCTCGGCGGCCTGCTTCGCGTGCATCCAGTGATCGATGGACTCAGAAACACTCTGCACGGGTGCTGAATCATCCGCCTCAGGCAAGCCCGCTGGCGTCTCATCGAGGAAGGGCTCAATCGGTTCGCTCCTAACCTCTTCCGGCGCAGGCTCAACCGCTGCAGCGCTCTCGTAAAGTTGCTCCGCTGCGGCATCCAAAGCGGGCTGTGCGCTCGCAGGCTCTATCGGCAAAGAAATGTCGATATCCGGCATAGGCACATCGGAGGGGGGCAGATCAAGCCCCCAGTCGTAGGCCGGAGGGTCCTCTTCCACCGCCAGCGCACCATCGGTTTCAGGTTCCGTCTCAGGGGCCGGCGCAGGTACTGGCGATGCGTCCGCCAAAGGATCAGGATCTGGATCGAAAGGCGCGGGAGGGTTTGGATCGGACGGAGGAGGTGTCTGTGCCGCAGCCTCCTGGGCGCTCTGCACAACTTCTTCCAGATTTCTCAGATGCGCATTGGCATCAAACACTTCATCACATTGACCGCATCGCACCCAACCATCGGAAATCCGAAGCTGATCCGGCACGACGCGAAACATCGTGGAACATGCCGGGCATTGGGTGATAAGACTCATCTGCAGCCCATTGTAGAGTGCCGCATTCCACGCCTAGAGCGTGGCAGTCATCAATATCCAGCCGTCCTCGGCATCGCTGACGCCCAGGCGGCAATAGGGAGCGTAGGCCTCGGTCAACTCCTGGGCTTGGCGCTCCAAAATGCCGGCCAAAACCAACTGCCCACCTGGTTCCACATGGGCGCATAGCAGGGGCGCCAATACCTTCAGAGGCGTGGCCAAAATGTTGGCCAGCACCAAACCAAAGTTTCCAACAGCGCGCTCCGGCAGTCCGGCGACCAGTTGCACGTGATTGGCTTGTGCGTTTAACACGGTCGACTGCACGGCCGCGTCATCAATGTCCACCGCGATGACCTCGCGCGCGCCATATTTCGCAGCACCAATGGCCAGAATGCCCGAGCCGCAACCGTAGTCGAGCACGCGCGGTGCCACCGGGTGCGTGGCAATCCAGCGCAGGCACATGCGGGTTGTGGGATGGGTGCCAGTACCAAAGGCGAGGCCCGGGTCCAGGCGAATCACCTGCCTGGCTTGCGCCGGCGGTTCGTGCCATGTCGGAACGATCCAGAAGTCCGAAGTGATCTCGACCGGAGCGAACTGCGATTGGGTCAAGCGCACCCAGTCCTGATCCTCCACGGCTTGAATACCCAGCACCTGGCAGGATTCAAAGAAGTCCTGCACCTGCAGCAGGCTGGCGGCTTCGCGCGCGCCCTCTTCCTTGTCAAACAAGGCAATGACGCGAGACCGTTGCCAGCCGTCTTTTGGCGGCGGCATGCCGGGCTCACCAAACAGCGCCTGTTCGGCATCGGTCTGCGCGTCAGCGTCTTCCACACTCACACTCAGGGCGTCCAGCGCATCCAGTGCGTCACTCAAACTCTCTACCCGATCTTCCGGGCACATCAGGCGCAGTTCAAACATCGGTGTCGTTTCAGCGCTTGTGCTGCTCAAGCCAATGCTCGAGGTAATGGATATTGGTGCCACCCGCCATGAACTTGGCGTCCACCATCAACTCGCGGTGCAGCGGAATGTTGGTGTTAATGCCTTCCACCACGGTTTCCGCCAGAGCGGTGCGCATACGCGCCATGGCCTGCTCGCGGGTGTCCCCGTGAACAATGATCTTGCCAACCATGGAGTCGTAATTGGGCGGCACAAAATAGTTGGTGTACACATGCGAGTCCACCCGCACACCGGGTCCACCGGGCGCGTGCCACATGGTCACTCGACCTGGAGACGGGATGAACTTGTAGGGGTCTTCCGCGTTCACGCGGCACTCGATAGCGTGCCCGCGCACGACGATATCGCGCTGGACAAAGGGCAGCTTTTCGCCGGCCGCCACCATGATCTGCGTCTTCACAATGTCCACGCCGGTCACCATTTCGGTTACCGGATGCTCCACCTGGACGCGGGTGTTCATTTCAATGAAGTAGAACTCGCCGTCTTCGTAGAGGAACTCGAACGTTCCGGCACCCCGGTATCCAATCTTCTTGCAAGCGGCCACGCAACGTTCGCCAATGCGGTCGATCAGTTTGCGGTTGATGCCAGGCGCCGGCGACTCTTCCAACACCTTCTGGTGGCGACGCTGCATGGAGCAATCGCGCTCGCCCAGGTAAACGGCGTTCTTGTACTTGTCAGCAATGATCTGGATTTCGACGTGGCGCGGATTTTGGAGAAACTTCTCCATGTACACCGCAGGATTGCCAAACGCCGCGCCGGCTTCCGCCTTGGTCATTTGCACGGCATTGATCAGGGCTGCCTCGGTGTGCACCACCCGCATGCCACGTCCGCCACCGCCGCCGGCGGCCTTGATGATGACCGGGTAGCCCACGGCCTTGGCAATGCGGCGGATCGCGGCCGGATCGTCAGGCAACTCGCCATCCGAGCCGGGCACGCAAGGCACACCGGCGCGAATCATGGCTTGCTTGGCCGACACCTTGTCGCCCATGATGCGAATCGACTCGGGCGTGGGTCCGATGAACTGGAAGCCACTCTTTTCCACGCGCTCGGCAAAGTCGGCGTTTTCGCTCAGGAAACCGTAGCCGGGGTGAATCGCCTCGGCATCGGTCACCTCGGCGGCCGAAATGATGGCCGGCATGTTGAGGTAGCTCTGCGCCGAAGGAGCGGGCCCGATACAGACCGCCTCTTCCGCCAATTTGACGTACTTCGCCTCACGATCCGCCTCGGAATAGACCATGACGGCCTTGATTCCCAGTTCGCGACAGGCGCGCTGGATACGCAGGGCAATTTCGCCACGGTTGGCGACGAGGATTTTTTTGAACATGGGCTGGCGCGCTTATTCGATGATGAACAATGGCTGGCCGTACTCCACCGCCTGCCCGTTTTCACACAGAATCTTGGAGACGGTACCGGTCTTATCGGCTTCAATTTCGTTGAGGATCTTCATGGCCTCAATGATGCAGATGGTGTCGCCTTCCTTGATGCTGTCACCCACTTCCACGAAGGCCTTGGCACCGGGCGACGACGCACGGTAAAAGGTTCCCACCATCGGCGACTTCACGGTATGGCCTGCGCTGACCTCTTCCACTGCGGCAGCAGGTGCTGCGGGGGCTACCGCCGGAGCGGCGGCAGGCATGGGCTGCGGCGCAGCCTGCATGTGCTGGTACACCGGTTGGCTGTAGCCATGCACCACGGCACCGCCACCTTTGACAATGCGCACCTTGCCTTCAGCCTCGGTAATTTCCAATTCCGACACATTGGAATCAGAAACCAGATCGATCAGAGTTTTGAGTTTGCGTAAATCCATGGGGTCTCCAACAACTTTATAACAGTGGGGCGTAATTTACCGCAAATCAACCGCAAACTGCAGCAATTTCATGCATTTGCGGCCTAAATTGTGATTTGACGCGGAGTATTGCGCCAATTTCAAGTCAGCGCAGAGGCCGAAAGTTTGGAAAAGAGCCCTATTTTAACTGAGCCCAGGCATCCAAATCTGCCGGATGCAGTCGCCCCAGCTTGCGCTGGGCGATGCCGCCCTGAGAACCCAGTGCGACAGAAAAAGGCAAAGCACCGGTTGGGTTACCCAGCTTGGTAGCAATATCTCCGCCCGTGGGTCCGGCCAATGCAATGGGAAAGTTCAAGGGCGTTTTCTGCAAAAACCCCTGAACCGCAGCCGGCCGGTCCACCGCCAAGCCAATCACCTGCCAGCCCCGCGCCTTCTGCTTCACATAAAACTCGTTGATGAGTGGCAGTTCTGCAATGCAAGGCGGGCACCAGGTTGCCCAAAAGTTGATCAGCAAGGGCTTGCCGCGAAACTCCTGCAAGCGCAGCACTGTTCCTTGCGGCGTATCCCATTTTTGGTCCCAAAAGCCGGGGAAGGGCTCGGTCTGGCTGCTGTCGGTCACGGCTGCGGCACCCTGCCACCAGGAGAAAACGCCACCGGCAATGCAGGCGGCCGTTCCGGCCCCAACCAACAAACGCCGACGTCCGGCGTCGGCAGATTTCTGGGGGATGTTTGTATCAGTTTCTGTCATAGGCCCGCATCATGCAGCAAAACACGCAATGCCGCAGCATCCCCGCGAGGCTTTCGCCCCTGCGCATCTGCCTTCAAGGCACCGCGAACAGCATCAAAATCGTAAACCATCAGGTGCACACCCACATGGGCGGACAAGGCCGGGCACGGCGCATGGATGCTCAACGCGTCGACCGTTTCCCCTTGAAAACCCGTGACGGCGCTCACCTCAAAGCGAATACCCATGTCGATCAGCGCAATTTCCGCCGACTTGGGGTCGTCACAAAACAGCTGAATGTAAACGTCGGACAGGCGCGTGGCGGTGCCGCGCCACACCGCGCCACCCAAATGTGGCCGAAAGCGCTCCAGCCGGTCCATCCAGGTGAGTGCCAAGCTGCGCAAAGCCTGCAATTCCGCCGGTTGGGTGTCCGCACAAAAAATGGCGATGTACTCCTCCACCGCCGCTTCCACGGCATCGTTGTCGGGCAGCGCGCTGCGCCCGGACAGGCCGAGTTGCTTGGCGGCCCGGCGCTTGGCGGGGCCGTATTCCAGCCCCTCTTCCACGACCATGCGGGCGGCAGCGGAGGCGATTTCTTCTTTGGCGGAGTCCATGGGAGCATTGTGCACAATAGGCCCATGCACATTCATATTCTGGGTATCTGTGGCACTTTTATGGGCGGCCTGGCCGCTCTGGCACGCGAAGCGGGACACCGCGTAACCGGCTGCGACGCCGGCGTTTATCCGCCCATGAGCGATCAACTTAGGGCTCTGGGCATTGACCTGATCGAAGGCTTTGGCGCCGACCAGATGGCGCTCAAGCCCGATATGTTCGTGGTCGGCAATGTGGTGAGCCGCGCCCGTCTGGCCAATGGCGAAGCAAAATTCCCGCTGATGGAAGCCATTCTGGATGCCGGCGCGCCCTACACCAGCGGCCCGCAGTGGCTGGCCGAGCACGTTTTACAGGGCCGCCATGTGCTGGCAGTTGCCGGCACCCACGGCAAAACCACCACCACCGCCATGCTGAGCTGGATTTTGCACAGTGCTGGCTTGGAGCCAGGCTTTCTGGTGGGTGGAGTGCCCATGAACTTTGGTGTGTCGGCCCTGCTTGGACGGGGCAAGTGCTTTGTGATTGAGGCCGACGAGTACGACACGGCCTTCTTTGACAAGCGCAGCAAGTTTGTGCACTACCGCCCCCGCACCGCCATCCTGAACAACCTGGAATTCGACCACGCAGACATTTTTGATGACCTGGCCGCCATCGAGCGCCAGTTTCACCATCTGCTGCGCACCGTACCGCCCAGCGGACGCGTTGTGTTCAATGGCCTTGAAGAGAGCCTGGCCCGCGTGTTGCACCAGGGTTGCTGGAGTGAGACCCGCAGCTTTGGCAGCGCCGTGAGTGATTTTTCGGCCCAGGGAGAGCCGCATGACTTTGATGTGTTGCTGCGGGGTCAGCCGGTTGCCCATGTAGGCTGGAGCCTGGGCGGTGTGCACAACCAGCTCAACGCGCTGGCAGCCATTGCAGCCGCCGAGCATGTGGGCGTCAGCCCGGAGCAGGCGGCAGCAGCCTTGGGGCAGTTTGAGAACGTAAAGCGCCGCATGGAGGTGCGGGCCCAGGTGGCATTGCATGGTGCCGCTGCCACACCGGTCACCATTTATGACGATTTTGCCCACCACCCCACGGCCATTCGCACCACCGTCAACGGCCTGCGCCGCAAGGTCGGAAGCGCGCGCATCCTGGCGGTTTTTGAGCCGCGCAGCAACACCATGAAGCTGGGTGCCATGAAGTCGCAATTGCCCTGGAGCCTGGAAGAAGCGGACCTGGCCTTTTGCCATAGCGGCGGGCTGGGCTGGGATGCGACCGATGCGCTGAGCCCGATGGGCGAGCGTGCCTGCGTTGCCGACAACATTGACGGTGTGATCGCACAGGTATTGAGCAAAGTGCAAAGCGGCGATCACATCCTGTGCATGAGCAACGGCGGCTTCGGCGGGATTCACCAAAAGCTGGCGCTGGCACTGCAAAAGCCCTGAACGCAAAAAAATAGCGCAACGCAGCCAGCGGCCGTGTTGCGCCTTACCGCCGCAGAGCGGCGTACTTCTTAATAGGTAACGCTCAGGTTGTCGGCGTCCACATTGAGGCTCTTCTTGCCCAGCGCGGCACAGGCCGCATCGGCAAATGCAGCGCCCCACGCCGCGTCGGAGAAGTGCTTGACGCCGGCCTCGCGGGCGATGGCCACCACCTTGTCCGCCAGCAGCAACTTGCCGGAAGCCCGCAAGGGCTCACATTCGAGCGACGTGAACTGGTCGTCCAGCCACTTGCGCGCAACGTCATTGGCCAAGACTTCGCGTCCATCCATACCGAAAGAGAAGCTATTTCCTTCTACGGTCACATTCACTTCACTGCGCATTCGAGCTCCTGTACTGGTTGATAGTGTGAGGTTACCGCAATGTTACCCAAGCGGACCTGACATAGAGCAAGTTTCCTTGGGTTCATGCCGCCCACAGCAACGCATAGACGCTTAGGGCACGCCCAATTAGCCCCGACGCGCCTTGACGGCCGCCGACAGCACTTCCAGCGACTCCAGGGAATGGTCCCAACCCAGGCAGGCATCGGTAATGCTCTTGCCGAATTCGAGCTTGCTGGCGTCGTCCTTGCCCGGCGTGAACTTCTGGGCGCCGGCGTTCAGGTGGCTTTCCACCATGACGCCGAAAACGCTCTTGGAACCGGCCGTAATCTGGGTCGCAATGTCACGCGCCACTTCGAGCTGTTTCTCATGCTGCTTGCTGCTGTTGGCATGACTGCAATCCACCATCAGGGT
>ERZ1034361.40-NODE-40-length-92666-cov-5.922755_pt1 | contig 92666 bp, 75 predicted proteins | sample MGYA00520617_ERZ1034361 | MGnify/ENA primary metagenome ERZ1034361 (study PRJEB33736, sample SAMEA104284507) | Azolla filiculoides | biome: Urban; feature: Water surface; material: Ditch water | place: Netherlands | collected 2015-10-28 | depth 0-0.1 m ... | reverse complement strand
GATGGCGGAATTGGTAGACGCGCTGGTCTCAAACACCTGTGGGAAACCGTGCCGGTTCGACTCCGGCTCCGGGTACAAAAACCGCTTCGAAAGAAGCGGTTTTTTTGGTTTTATACTTTTTTAATCACATAAGTCACAATTCCCCAAATGATTAACTGGTTTTCTTCGGTGACTTTTATGGCGGGATAATTGGGGTTTTCGGGCATCAGGTACAAGCAGTCTTTTTCGAGTTGGATGCGTTTCACGGTAAATTCGCCGTCGATAAAGCAAATGGCAATTTTGTTGTTTTGGGGTTCGAGACTTCTATCCACAACCAAAACATCTTTGTCGTTGATACCGGCGTCAATCATCGAATTTCCTTTGACTTTTATGTAAAATGTGGCCAACGGATTTTCGCTTAACTCCTTGTTTAAATCAATGCTATTTTCCATAAAATCAGCTGCAGGCGAGGGAAATCCTGCCGATACACCTTCTTTTATGAAAGGAATTCGCAGTTCACTTTCAAAATTAGGCTGAAAAAAAGTTAGCTTTTGGTCTTTGTTTAGGGACATCGTATTTCGAGAATATCGTTGAAATTAGTAGTGTATTTTGGTGACAGATGGTTCTGGTTCATATTCCAAGTCAGGTTCAAGTTTTGGGTGGCGAGTTTTACTTTTTTATCACCAATTTTATGATTGAGTTTGTCTATTGCCTGCATTAAAGCCAAATGTTTTGGGTTTTCTTCATCGAATAATTGCAGTTGTTTTTTGTTTTCGTCAATCAATTCGGTTACGATTACGCCTGCTTTTTTGAATTTGATGTTTTCGTTACCTGCGTGCAATTTTTTTAGGATATTGATGGCTGTGTTCGAAATGGTCAGGGTCGAATTTGTTGCAAAAGGCAGAGTAACCGCCATATTAAAATAATATTTATTCGTTTGAACACTATGTTTGTCAATGACCAACATCACAATAATAGTATGGCAACAGGATTTTTGATTTCGCAATTTCTCTGCACAAACCGAAGCGAAAGTAGCCACACGTTCGCGCAACAAATCAAAATCGGCAATTTGTTTGGGAAAACTTCTAGTAACGGCAATACTTTTCTTTTGGTCAGGAATGGGTTCCAAATCCAAAACCGATTTTCCTTCCAATTCATATTTCAGTCGAAGTCCCACAACCCCCATTTCTCTTTTGATCCAAGCTTCGTGTTGCGGTTGGATGAAGTCTAGCGCAGTTTTGATGTTTTTCGACTTCATTTTTTTATTCATTCGATAACCAATGCCCCAAACGTCTTCAATCTTAGTCCATTTCAGGGCTTTAATGCGTTTTTCTTCGGTGTCAATTACATAAATGCCTTGGGTTTTTTCCTGAAATTTCTTGGCAATTTTGTTGGCTACTTTCGATAAAGCTTTGGTTTCGGCAAAGCCAATGCAAACCGGAATTCCGACCCATTTTTGCACACGGGTTTTCATTTGAAGACCGTAATCGTGGTAATCTGAAATGTTTAATCCGTCGAAATTTAGGAAAGCTTCGTCAATGCTGTAGATTTCCAGATTGGGCGTAAATTGGTTTAAAATCTTCATTACCCGATTACTCAAATCGCCATAGAGCGGATAGTTGGAAGAAAATAATTGAACGTTTTTTTCTTTGACCAATTCTTTGATTTGAAATGCCGGAGCACCCATTGGAACGCCAACTGCTTTGGCTTCATTGCTTCTGGAAATCACGCAGCCGTCGTTGTTGGATAATATTGCAACAGGTTTTCCGTTGAATTTCGGTTGAAAAACACGTTCGCAGGAAGCATAAAAATTGTTACAATCGACTAAAGCATACATTCTGTAAAATTACAAAACGACAGTTTATATCGTGACGGAACAAAAGTTAATTTTAAGGGAATGTTGATAAAAAATTGGACGCCAAAATCTCTTTTGAAAGTTTAAAACCTCCTAAATTTTATTTTGTGATTTTAGTGTTCTATTAACCCAGAATAAGCATTAGGCTAATTTCACAAAGGAACCCGAAGAATTCGCAAAGATTCGCAAAGTTTTTTAAGTTCAATCTCAAGAATCCATTTTTTTCTTTGCGAATCTTTGTGTCCCCTTTGAGCATCTTGGCGGAATTTATTTCAATCGCGTGATCTCGGATTAAAAACAATGTGTTTGAGAGGTAAGCAATGAGCAGTTTCTAGAAAGAAAAAAGCCTTTAAAATCATAAGATTTTAAAGGCTTTAATTTTGCAGAGAGGAAGGGATTCGAACCCTCGATACAGTTACCCATATACTAGCTTTCCAGGCTAGCTCCTTCAACCACTCGGACACCTCTCTATTATTTTTGCGCCTGCAAAGAACACTAAAAAAATTGACTTTAGAAAATTATACCAAATGAATTTATGTTTTAATCTGAAGAGTATAGGTATAATGCCGATGCAATATGAAAATAGTACAATGCAATTGGACTATATTGAATATGCAATCGGTAATAATAATCGATTTTTATAGCAACTCTCCTCTTAAAGAAGTTTCGAAAAGGGTTTTAAAATTTTCTTTCGAAACATTTTGTCCCAGCAAATACATCAATTTTGTAATGGCAGCTTCGGTAGTGATGTCTTTGCCAGAAATCACTCCAATTTCCTTCAAGGCAGTGCTCGTTTCATATTTTCCCATGTTCACACTTCCGATGGAGCATTGGGTCACATTAACGATATACAATCCGTTGGCAATGGCTTTTTTTAGTAAGGATAAAAACCAATCTTCGGTTGGAGCATTTCCTGCGCCATAGGTTTCTAATACGATTCCTTTTAGTTGCGGAATATCAAAAATTGCCGACAAAACGGTTTCGCTAATGCCAGGAAACATTTTTATAATGGCTACGTTAGTGTCTAATTTTTTATGAATTTTAAGTTTTTTTTCCTTGGTCTGTGGCAAAAACAAATCGGGAAAAGTCTTCAAATTCACTCCCGATTCTATCAAAGTGGGATAATTTGGAGAAATAAATGCATTGAAATTTTCGGCATTTATCTTGGTCGTTCTATTGCCTCGATATAATTTGTATTCAAAATAAAGACAGACTTCGCTAATTAGGGGTTTGTTGTTTTCTTTTAAAGATGCAATTTGAATGGCTGTTATGAGATTTTCTTTGGCATCAGTTCTTAAATCGCCAATGGGCAATTGCGAGCCTGTAAAAATCACGGGTTTTGATAAATTTTCGAGCATAAAACTCAATGCCGATGCAGAATAAGACATCGTGTCTGAACCGTGAAGCACTACAAATCCATCAAAATTGTCAAAATAGTTTTCGATGATTTGAGCAATTTCTGTCCAATTCTCGGGATTCATATTAGAAGAATCGATTGGTTTTTCGAAAGAAACTGTCTCGATGTCGCAATCCAATTGTTTTAACTCAGGGATTTTTTGCAGCAATTTTCTAAAATTAAAAGCCTTGAGTGCTCCTGTTTCAAAATCTTTCATCATACCAATGGTTCCGCCGGTATAAATCAAGAGGATTTTGGCTTTAGATAGCATTTTCGTATTTTAATTTATTCACAACCGGATTCGCATACATAGACAAGAAACCTTGCAACGCCAATGGATTGCTATGATCTATCCTCATTTCTAATCTGCGTTCAAAAAGCGATTTTTCGTTTTCGGTGTACAAATGCTGATAGGTTGTGGTTTTATTCAAAATATCGTAAGCAATATAATTGGTAGGCCAAAGTTTATAATTGCTTAAAATAGAATCGTCTATTATTTGTGCCAAAGCTTGAATTTGTTTGTTTGAGTTTTCGTGTAGCTCTTTTATAATATCCAATTCTTTATCTAGAACATCTCCAACGTGAATGTGAATGCGTTTTTTTTGCCCCATAACCCCACTCATAAGGTTGATGAAATCCTCATTTTTTTCTTTGATGTAAATTTCTTGTTTGGCTTCTGCCAAAAGTTGTGGCATTTTCAAAAAGTCGGTTGGGTCGTATTCGTATGAAATAGAAACGGGAACTATTTGAATTTTCTTGAAATAATCCATCAAATTTTCTTCGTCAGATGCCATAGCTAGCATTTTTAAAACGCCAGGATTTGTAGCGTCATTGCCGTCTTTTGTTCTTCCTTCTCGTTGCGCTATCCAAATAGAACGGTTTTCGTGTTGCAATAATATGCTGATATATTCGGATAATAATTTTGAGCTTTGCAACATTTCGCGTGGCGACAAACCTCTTTGAACTAGAAAGTTTCGGTTCAATCGGGCTAGTGTTCTCAAGAATGATTTTTGCACCAAATTGTCTCCAATGGCCGATGCAGTCATCACTAATTTATTTTCGAACAAACAAGCATTTAATAATGAAGTATCTAAAAGTATGTCTCGATGATTTGAAATAAACAAATAAGGTGTGTTTTTTTGAAGCTTTTCAAATCCAGAAGTGGTCAATCCATCTGATTTTTTTTCAAGAATTTTTTTGAGTGATTTGTATGTAAAGTTACATTGAAAATCTCTCGTTGAATGCGTTCGTAGCAATTGTTCTTTCCATATTTCGTCAGGAAGATCTGGAAATGTAAAGTTCATCAATGCTTTCATCATAGGGTGATGAAGCACACCTTGAATGGCATCGTTTACTTCAGTTTCATAAAATGGACGAATGGCGTCAAATTTTGACATATAACATGTTTTTTAAAAGGCAAATGAACAAAAATTTTATCGAAAAGTAGTGAAATCTACATTAAATCCCAAATATAGCTTTAGAATTTTGGGTTGTAATCAAAGCAATTTCCTCTTTCGACAGATTGTAAATCATTGACAGTTTATCGATAACATTAATTAGGTAACTACTTTCGTTGCGTTTTCCTCGAAAAGGAACGGGCGCCAAATAAGGAGAATCGGTTTCTAGAACAATATGTTTCAAATCGATTTGGTTCAAAAATTGGTCTATTTTTCCGTTTTTAAAAGTCACAACTCCGCCAATTCCCAATTTCATATTGTACGAAATGGCTTGTAATGCCTGCTCATAAGTGCCGGAAAAACAATGAAAAATCCCGAATAAATCAGATGATTTTTCTTCTTCCAATATTTCGAAAATTTCATCAAAAGCTTCCCGACAATGAATTACGATGGGCAATTTGTATTGTTTTGCTAATTGAATTTGTTTTCTAAAAGCGTCTTGTTGTTGCGGTAAATGGGTTTTATCCCAAAACAAATCGATGCCAATTTCGCCCACGGCAAAGAATTTTCTTTTGGATAATTCTTCTTCAACATGCTGTAATTCATTGAGATAGTTGTCTTTGACGTGCGTTGGATGCAAACCCATCATCAAAAAAATATTTTCGGGATAAGCTTTTTCTAATTCATACATCGATGGTGTAAAAGTAGAATCAATAGCAGGGATAAAGAATCGTGTAACTCCAGCATCAATGGCACGCTGAATCATTTCGTTGCGGTCTTGGTCAAATTCAGTGGAATATAAATGGGTGTGGGTATCAGTAATTGTCATTGCAATCTCATTTAAGCAGCAAATATACAATCTTGCCCAAAAAATTAACCATATAAGTCATTTAAGAATTTTATTAAAAACTTAAATGACTTATATGGTGAGAATTTAGTCTAACTCATTCAACAATTCCTGAACTTGGTCGTAATCTTCGAAATCATCAGGAATAGTCAACAGAATGTCTTTGCAGGATCTAAAATCTTTCTGTTTGAGTTTTGAAAGTGCCAAATACCAAGTCGCCTTGTTTTTGTAAATAGAATTCCCATATCTTAAATCAGAAAAATTGATTTCGGCTTTTTGAAGTTGATTGTCTTTCAAAAGTGCAATGGAATAAAAATACTGAATTTCAGGTGATTTATTGGTTTTTAAAACCGTTTCAAAAATTGGAATTGCTTTTTTATATTCTTTTGCATTAAAAGCATCTTGTGCTAATTTTAAATTTTCGTTCACATCTCCTCTTTCAACAAAAGTTGCCATTTCTGGATTATCATAATCCTCAAAAGTTGGATTTATGTTCTGAAAAACAAACAGTCCAACCAAAATCGCCACCGAAGCCGCCACCGCATAATGCCAAGCACTGAAATCAATAACTTTTGATTTTTTAGTCTTGAAATGTTTTTTAGAAATAGATTCTATATTTTTTTTATAGGCATTAAATTCGGATTCTTTTCCAAATTTATTTTCCAAATGGAGATGTAATTCTTTGAAAACCTCCAATGATGTTGCCAATTCTGGATCTTCGGATAATTGTTTTTCGAAAACTGTTTTCTCTTCGGCAGACATTTCGTTGGCAAGATATTGATCGAATTTTATGTAGCGTTCCTCGTTCATGGCTAAGTAATTTTTAAAGATTGAAAGCGATTGGTTTCTTGAATCCACTGGGTTAATTGACCAACGCACAACGATTTTTTCTTTCTCACATAACCATAAGTTACATTGAGTTTTTCGGCAACTTCCTCCATCGATTTGATGGTGAAACTCAATTTCAATAACTCTTGGCATTTGTCGCCCAGTTTTTGAAACATCAAGTCAAAAAGTTGCTGTTTTTCGTCGAACACTTCGGTTTCTGTTACCATTTGCTCGGTAGATTCATTAATAGATGGCAAATCCCCATCGATTGTTACCCCTTTATTCGAAGATTTTTTTATTTCGTTCAACCATTTTCTTTTGCACAATAAAAAAAAGTAGGCGTCAAACGGACAAGTCAGTTGCAGTTTCTTCGCTTTGGCCTGATTGAAAAGTAGAATCATTATTTCTTGAACCACGTCTTGCGCCCGGTCTTCATCGCCGGAATTATTCCTTATATAATGAACGACTTTAGGGACAAACTTCTTGTAAATAGATTGAATGATTGCCGAATCATTATTGGCAAGTCCATCAATATAGATTTGGTCGGGATGAATTGTGCTTTGTGCCATAAAAAAATATTTATCTGCTAATGTAAAAAAGAATCTGAAATAAATTCAGATTAAAGGGGTAACAAATTTAAAATCCAATTGATATAACGGTATAAATCAAAAATTATAATCCTTTAAAAATAGAAATTATGAAATCAACTCATCACACATCAGAAAAAAACACCATTAACAAATATTATCTTCTAATGGTTTTAGCAACATCAATTGGTTTTGCACAAACAGAAAAATCAACCCAAGACATCGTAAAAGCTAAAAGCGATTTGTCAAGCGCTGCTGCAATTACCAATCCTTATTTTAAAGAAAATAGTATGTCTGGAGAAATAACTTCTGTTTCTGACGAAATCACAGAACCTGTTCAGGTTCTAAAAACAAGAACTAAAAGTAATCAAACAAACGAAAGAACTACAAGGCCAAATGGTCAGGATGATGGAAATCCTTTTCCTCAAAAAAGCTCAGTATCGAATGTTTTAAAAACCAAACACGACACCGCAAAAAACAGTGTTGGAAACATTAGATAATGGTAGCTTTTTCAAAATGATTCAAATAAAAGGGTAACAAATTTAAACTCCAATTGATATAGCCATATAAATAATTAAGAACTTTTAAAACTTTTAGATTATGGAAAATTTAAAAAAAATCAGCCTCTCATTCATCCATAAAATTTGGGCATTAATTACCAGATAAAAAAAAATAAAATTAGGGGTAACAATATCAAACCCGAATTGATATAACTATAAACAACCATTTTAAAACATTAGAAATTATGAAATCAAATTTTAAAAACATCGGACTTTTAGTTTTAGCGACAATGATTTTCGCAAGCTGTACTAACAATGAAAATTTAGATCCAATTCCTCCAACAGCAGCGGCATTCAAAGGAATAAACGAAGCAGGACTCAAAAAAAACACACAAACTTTCACGGCTACTGCTGGAACAGGAACCATAACTTTGACATCTGCAAAAGGAGTTATTATCACTTTAAACGGGAATGCGCTAACTAAAAACGGAAGCCCTGTTACTGGAGCAATCGACATTACTTTTATCGAGCTTTTCGACAAAGGAAATATGCTTATCACAAACAAACCCACAATGGGAGTGATGCCTGACGGCAAAAAAAGTTTGCTGAAATCAGGTGGAGAATTCTTCATCAAAGCTTCTCAAGGCGGAGTTGATTTGGCAACAACTGGCGGAATTCAGCTTCAAGTACCCGCAAATTTAACAGGAGCCATCGATACTGGAATGCTATTCTGGGCAGGAGACATTACTACCGATCCTGAAAATTTGGCTTGGGTAAGACCTGGAACTGCTGCGGGAACTGGAGGACAAAAAGACGGAAATGTTGATTTTAAACAAAATACTTATAATGTATCTTTTGGCAACTTTGGCTGGACAAACGTGGATAAATTCTACAGTGACCCCAGACCTAGAACAACCATTCTAGCCGAAGTTCCAACTGGATATGACAACACCAATAGCGCTATTTATTTGTCATATGATGGCGAAGGAACCAATGCTTTAGCTAAATTAGATACTTATAATTCCACTACGAAACAATTCAGCGAACATTACGGTCAAATCCCAATAGGATTAGCCTGTCACGTGATTTTCGCAACTGAAGATAACGGCAACTGGAGATACGCCATCAAGGCAGTGACAGTTCAAGCCAATGATGTATATACTTTCACACTAGCCGAAACAACAATCGGAACCGAAGCACAATTAGTAGCCGCAATCAATGCGATACAATAACCCAAATTCTATCCATAAAAAAAGTGGCGAGTAATTTCGCCACTTTTTGATTTTACACTATTCTGTAATCGCAATGAATTAGTTCAAACCCAGTTGCGCATACCGTTCCTCAATAACTTTTTTATATTTCGCCTTGAAATCATCGCTCACAAAACTTTTATCCAGAACTTCAAACATTTCGGGTTTACAATACCGAAAAAGTTCCAGTGTGTTGTCCAAAACTTTTTTGTTGAGACCTCCATTTTCATAAGCTGCCAAAAAATCATTGTAGTTGAGTTTCTTTTTTTTGCCATTCAAATTCAGGGCCAATTCTTCGGAATCGGTCGGATTTACCAATACCGTGGGTACTAAATCATAAGCTGGCGACAAAACCATTCCGAGGTTTTCTTTCTCCAACAACGAAAAGTTTTTGAGGTGCATATCGGCATTTCCCGTAAAAAAACTGAACAAAACCTGCTCATAAAAATTACTGACATCCAGCAAAGGACTCGATGAATATTTCAAAACCAATTTGGCCACTTGCTCGTGACTTCCTTTGTATTTGTCCTCGGTAAGTCGTTCGCTCAATTGGCACATATCTTCCATTTGCAACTTGCCTTTTCGGGTTCTATCGACCCGTTTGGTGATGTAACACAAAGTTTCGTCTTGCAAATAAACCAAACTACTCGGCACGGTTGCAAGACCGCAACGCTCCGCCATTCGCATCGTGGCATTTTCCAATTCGGGCAATTCGGGATAATATTCCGATGGCGGTTTCAAGATATAATCGCCGTAAAGCCCCACGATGGTTAGCTTTTTGGTAGTGTTCTTGTCTTCCTTTCGATGCAAACTCAACGAAACCTTGGCTTGAACACCCGTAACCGCCATCTGGCTTTGGATTATTTTAGTGGCTAATTCTTGCAGATTTTCTAGATTATAAGCCAATGTTGGCGTGTACAACTGTCCGAAAAACTTTTTGTTGCAGGCTTGATGAAAATGAGTTTCGCCCCGAGTCAAAAGCTCATAACAATACAAACATTTATTGCCATAGGGAGTTGGCGGTTCATTGACTGAATCGAATTTACGGGCTAAATCTGCTAAATATTTTTTTTTAAAATTTTTCATTGTTTCTAACACTTACTGCGCCAATGCAATCCTGGCAACAAGCCAAGAGCAATCCCATTCTGTCTTTGTGATTGATTTTCCAGTTCATTTCGGCAATATCCAAAAGCCAACCTTCCGGGATTAGACCGTCAAAAAAAGGAAATAAAGTCTTGCTTTCAAATGGTTTATCGGTCAATGGCATTGTGCAACTTACGGCTTGTGCAGTTTTATTTTGCAAATAATCATTGTCATATTCAAACAAATAGCCACTGTCGGTTTCGCTAATTTGTCCGCAATAATTATCTTTAAAATATACTTTTCCCGATCTATTCATTTCCTAAAATTTTATCCCTGTCCAATGGCACCACGCCCAATGTTTCCCCAAATAATCTCAAAACATCGTTTACTTTATCCATTCTCAACGTGTTTTTTCCTTGTTCTAAATCCCTGACAAATCGCAAGCCTACTCCAGCTTTCAAAGCCATTTCGGGCTGGGTCAGTTTACTTTGTTTGCGTCTTTGTTTGACATACTTGCTGATGTCGTTTCTAGGTTTTTCTTTCATTTTTATACCTTTTAAAGTACAAATATACAATTTTTTCGATATTTTACACCACTTCTGATATATTTTTATAATTTTATCACTTATTTATACCCTTTAAAGTACATTTAATCAAATTTTTACTATTTTATATCCTTTAAGGTATATTAATACCATTAGTTCATTTTGAAAAACATCAAAAACAAGGGTAACAATTTCAATTTCATCGGATTTAAGGAAAAAGAAATTATTTATTCAACACTTTTTTCTATTTTTAGAACTTTATTCAAACCGTATCGATTATGAAAAAACTATTATCGCTCTCTTGTTTTCTATTATCTATCGTCTCGTTTTCGCAAACCAAAGTAAAAGATACAGTAACCCGAAGAGCCAATATCACTTATAATCAAAAGGCAAATGCGCTAAAATTCAAACCCGAAACGCCACCTTTAATCCCAATTGCTGGTGCTCCAAAACCGTCTTATTCTTATTTATGGGAATTAGGCGATGGTCATTATAGCAAAGAAGCCGAACCCAAACACGTTTATAAAAACAAAGGAACTTACAACACCAGACTTGCCGTAACCAACAATTACGACAACGGAAAACCACCAGCAACAAGACCCAAAACTGTTGCTGTAAACGAAATTTCGAATGAGGAAGTTTACACTGATATAGCTTCCATCGAAGACCAAAATGGATTGGCCATCCAAAAAAATGCCGACCCCATTCCCGACCAGCAAATGGAAGTAATCGTCAGCTATCAAAATATGGAAAATTACGTCGCCGACGGGAAATTATATCTTTTTTACAACGAAAAACAATTCAAAAACAACAACTTCGAATTGGTCGATTTCAGGACGTATGCGGGCGAACGAGAAGTGAAAGAAAATCTAGTTGCTTCTACGAATGATTTAGATGACTCGGATTCATATTTAGCTTCCGAAAACGCTTTGGCCACAGCCAAAAAATATAAAGTCACCACAACCGAAGAAGACTTAGATGCTACTTTATTGGAAGCAAAAAAAATATACAAAAACGTAACAATCCTTGAATTTGACGCAGTCAATCCGGGCGAAACCCGAAACGTGTTTTTTACCCACAAAACCACGCCCGAAATGATAAAAGATACCAGCGCGACCGTAACAATGCGAAGTGTTTTTGTCCCAAACCGAAGTTTTAAGAACCACAAAGTCAAAAACCTCGAAATGGAAATCGTGACTTCGCACGACCCCAACAAAATGGGTTCCAACGGAAGTTTTATGAATTACAGATTGGTGCGATTCAAGAGAGTCAACTTCAAAACGCGTTTTCAAAACAATGGTGAAGGTCCGGCGAGAATGATTCGACTGGAAACCGACATTCCAGATATGTTCGACAAAAAGACTTTTCAAATCGAAGATATGTATCCCAAATGTCCGATTTGTCCCAAGGGCGAAGAACCAACAACGAGTTGTTTAGACACGATTATCAAACAAAAACAGATATTCTTTACCTTCAAAAACATTTATTTGCCGGGAAGTGAACAGAAAAACGTCAAAGAAAAAGACAGCACCAAGGGATTTGTCAAGTATTCGATGAAGTTCAACAAAGACTTTCACAAAGTAAAAACCAAAAGTAGAACCGCCATTATTTTCGACAAAAACGAACCCATAATTACCAATTATGCCACTACACGATTCTCGCCGGGAATTTCTGTCGGAGCAAAAGCAGGTTATAATATGTATCCTGATTTAGAAAATTCCAAAAGTTATTTTGTGGGAGCCACGGTTTCGCCATTCAAATCCTATCGCTATTATTGGCAAGCCGAGTTCGTGAATAGCTTGCATTCTTATGATGGAACAACGACAACGGAAGAAACTTTCGTTCAAAATGCCAATGGTGTTCGTCAATTGCAACGCACCACAACTTCATTGGAAAACAGCAACATCAATTGGGAAATCCCGGTGCTAATGCGATACAATATCAATAATTTCATAGGAATTGGGGCAGGATTACAAGCCAACTTTAATGTTTCGGAAAAGCTGGAACAAAACCGGAAAACAGAAACGTATGAAGGACCAACCGATAAACTTTTACTTTCGACAACCAACGAATCCAAGACTACAAAAGAATCTTTTACCAGTTTCAAAACTGGATTATTGTTTGATTTAACCATTGGCGCAGCGAGAATTGGCCCAAGTTTTGGCGCGAGATATGTCCTGAATTTTGAAGATAATTTCAATTATTTTCAGTTGTATGGTATTTGGAAGTTTTAGAAAATGGCACACAGATGACACGGATTTAAACTGATTTTCACGGATTTATTTTATCAAAACTGACTTAATAAACTTAATCCCCTAATGGTAAAAAAACTTTTTTTTCTTCTACTCTTCACTACGCTGACTGTTTTTGGACAAAATTCGCTTACGCTAGAAGATAAAATTTACAATGCCGTTGATGCCGTTGTAGCCAATCCTTCTTTGGAAAGTTTGCAAAAATTAGACGCAACCGAAAAAAAATTCTGGAAAAATCCCATACCAAAAACCAAGAATGAACTACTGGCCATTGTGGTCTTGAATTGCAATAAAGCCTACTACGAAAATCAATTTGGTAAAACCAATCAAGCCGTTTCGAGTTATGAAAAAGCTTGGCAAATTTATCAAAAGAACAAACTTTCCAATTACGACATTACCGAATATTGCCTGAAACCTTTAGGCAATCTTTACACCATTATGGGCGATTATGACAATGCGGAAAACACCATCAAACAGTATTATTTTATTGCCAATGCCGAAAAAAACCAAGCCCAAAAAATAGCGGCCATCCTCAATTTGTCGAATGTGTATCAAAACACGGGTCGAGTGAATGAAGCCATTGATTTACTCGAAAAAACCATTAAAACCGAGAAATTATCTGCCGTTCAAAAAGGAAATTTGTTCAATAACTTGGGCAACAATTATGTGTTGAGCTACAGACAACCTACCTTTTTTCCATCCAATATGATAAAAAAACTGGAAAGCTCCTATTTATCGGCCATTCAACTATTAAAATCCGACAAAACCCAAACCGAAACGCTGGCCAATTGTTACCGCAACTTGTCCTCATTAAATTTGCAATGGCAAAAGATGGAATTGGCCAATTCTTATTTTGAAAAAGCCAAGAACTATTTCTTTGCAACGCCCAATATTTCGCCTCGAAAACTAGCCAAATTCAATTATGAAGAAGCCAATTTGTTATTCCAACAACAAAAATATGCCGAATCCAGCAACTTGATTAAAGCCATTTTCCGGATTTTGATTCCCAATTATTCCAATCAAAAAAACATTCTGCCCAATCCCAATTCCCTTTATGCCGAAACCGTTTTGCTGGACGCGCTGGATTTGCAAGCGGAGATTTTTGTAGAACAAAACCAACCCAAAAAAGGATTGGAAGCGTACGCGCTTTCTTTTCAAATCGAGGAGTTGTTTGCCAACTTATTGGTTTATGAGAACTCCAAAATCATCAACCAAATCCGTATTAGAAACCGAACCGAAAAATGTATCGCCATTTATGATTTTCTCTTCAAAAAAGAAAATGAAATCGGTTACATCGAAAGTGCTTTCCAGCTTTCGGAACGAACCAAATCGGGTGTTTTGAAAAGTTATCTTTCGAACAAAAAAACAGCTTCCAGAGAAGAAAAATTGCATTTGGAACAACTTCAAAACTGGAATAACGAAATCCTGAAAGAACAGCAAAAAGGCGATTTGGCAAACGTTTCCAAAATAAACGAAGCCATAAAAAAACAAAACGAATTGATGCTTTCTTTAAAATCCAAAAGAGCAAAAGAATCTAAAACATCGAAAACAGATTGGAATATTCAAGACTTATATTCAAAACTCGAAAAAGACAAAGCCATTATGGTGGAATATTTTTCGGGATTTGAGAGAATGTATATTTTCACCTTGGCAAACCAAAGAATTAAACTGGAAAATTTTAACGTAACCGATACGGCTATTCCGAAAATAATTTCGTTTTTGGATTATTTTAGCGATGCCAATAAAATCACCGATAATATTTCGGGCTATAATCATTATGGTAATTCACTTTATAAAATGTTGAAATTACCAACAAACATAACTTACAAAAACCTTATCATTGTCCCAGACGGCATATTAAATTTTCTGCCATTCGAAGCTTTGATTACGAAAGAATCCACAACAACAAATTTTGCCCAAATGCATTATTTGTTGAATGATTTCAAGATTGCCTACAATAATTCGGCGGGCTTTTATTTGAATGGAAAACCAATTTCAAATGATAAAAAATCGGTTCTGGGAATTTTCCCTGTCTTCGAAAAAACCAATTACGAATTGACTTTTTCCAAAACCGAAATGCAATCGATAAAAAGCAATTTCGATGGCGAGTTTTTCGAAAATTCAAACGCGACTTTCGATAATTTCAGGAAGAATGCCACCAATTATTCGATTTTGCATTTGAGCACGCACGCCACTTCCGGCGACACCGAAACACCTGCGAACATCAAATTTTATGACCGAGAAATTCTGTATTCCGAACTCTACAACCTCAACATCAATCCTGATTTGGTGGTTTTGAGTGCCTGCGAAACCGGAATCGGAAAACTCTACAAATCCGAAGGTGCGATGAGCGTTGCCCGAGGCTTTCAGTTTGCTGGAGCACAAAATTTATTATTTTCTTTATGGAAAGTAAACGATTATACGACTTCGGTTTTTATGGCTGATTTTTATAAAAACATTAAAAACGGAAGTTCTTATTTAGATGCCAATCATCAAGCAAAACTAGATTTCTTAAACGACAAAAGCATTTCAAATGCCAAAAAATCGCCTTATTATTGGAGCGCCTTTGTTTATTATGGCGGAATTGAAGCTGCCGAAAAACCAACCCATTATTATTTTTATATTCTTGGATTATTGATTTTAATTGGACTATTTTTGGTCTTTAAACACTTTCGAAAATGAACTACCTTCCTTATATTCTCAAAAAAGAAAAATACAAAAAGATAAAATTCAAGGTTTCCAAAACACAGCATTTGCTTATCAAGGCAAGTATCAATGGCGTGAAAGGCAATTTTATTCTCGACACGGGAGCCAGTTCCAGTTGCGTAGGTTTTGAAAGCATTGAATTGTTTCAATTGGAAGCCAAAAAATCGAAAACACAGGCATCGGGTGCAGGTGCAAATGGAATGCTAACACAGATTGCAGTTGGCAACAAACTCCAACTGGGCAATTGGAAACATTCGGGTTTTGATCTCGTTATTTTTGATTTATCGCACGTCAACGAAGCATTAACTCAGCACAAAGCCAAACCTGTTGATGGAATAATTGGAGCTGATATTCTAATGAAAGGCAAAGGAATTATTGATTATTACAATCATTGTTTGTATTTGATGAAATAAAAAAAATCCCATTCAATTTCTCGAACGGGATTTCTAGTATTTTGAAATAGAATTTTACAATTCAAATGCTTTTTTAGGATTTCCATCACAAAGCAATTCTACTGGGTTTTCTAATGCTTCTTTCACGGCAACCAAGAAACCAACAGATTCGCGTCCGTCGATAATTCTGTGGTCATAAGAAAGAGCCACATACATCATTGGGTGAATTTCCACTTTACCATTTACGGCAATTGGACGCTCGATAATGTTGTGCATCCCAAGGATTCCAGATTGTGGAGGGTTGATGATTGGAGTTGACAACATAGAACCAAAAACACCACCATTTGTGATAGTAAATGTTCCACCTGTCATATCATCAACGGTGATTTGCCCGTCACGTGCTTTAATGGCCAATCTTTTGATTTCAGCTTCGATTCCTCGGAAAGATAAATTTTCGGCATTACGAACTACAGGAACCATAAGACCTTTTGGTCCAGAAACGGCGATAGAGATATCAGCAAAATCGTAAGCTACTTTGTAATCACCGTCCATCATTGAGTTTACATCAGGGAACAATTCTAAAGCTCTTGTTACCGCTTTGGTAAAAAATGACATATATCCTAAACCAAGACCACCGTGTTTGGCTTTGAACGCATCTTTGTATTCGTTACGCAAAGTATTGATAGGTGTCATGTTTACTTCGTTGAAAGTAGTCAACATCGCAGTATCATTCTTAGCAGCCACTAATCTTTCGGCTACTTTACGACGCAACATTGACAATTTAGTACGTTCTGAACCACGATTTCCTCCTGTAGGAGTTCCCATAGATGGAACTGCGTTTATGGCATCATCTTTAGTGATTCTTCCGTCTTTTCCAGTTCCAACAATGGTAGAAGGTTGAATATTTTTTTCGTCTAATATTTTTCTTGCTGCTGGCGATGGAGTTCCTGAAGCGTAAGAAGTTGGTGCAACTGGAGCAGCTACTTTCACTTCTTCTTTCTTAACTTCGACAGCTTTTTCTTCTTTTTTCACTTCTGCTACTGGCGCTGCAGCTGATGGTTTTGCGGCATCAGTATCGATATGACACACAATTGCTCCAACGGCTACAGTATCTCCTTCTTCTGCTTTCAAAGAGATGATTCCGCTAGCTTCTGCTGGCAATTCTAATGTTGCTTTGTCAGAATCTACTTCGGCAATGGCTTGATCTTTTTCTACATAATCGCCCTCTTTTACTAACCAAGTTGCAATTTCAACTTCTTTTATTGATTCCCCTGGTGATGGGACTTTCATTTCTAAAATCATCTTGTCTGTATTAAATTATGAATTTTAAATTTTTTATAGGAACTGTTTTTATCTGATATAATCCTTTTCGAAAACCATTTTAAGGGCTTTTGCATGACGGTTTTTAGATCTTGTATAACTTCCTGACGCTGATGCTGAGGAAACTCTTAAAGATGCCAATCTCCATTTTATGAAATCGAAATTCATTAACATATAACCGTAAGCACCCATGTTTTTAGGCTCTTCTTGTGCCCAAACATAATCGTCGGCATTTGGGTATTTTGCAATAATTCCTTTTAGTTGGTCAGCAGGGAATGGGAACAATTGTTCGATTCTCACAACTGCTACATCCTTTCTACCTCTTATTTCTCTTTCGGCTGTGATGTCATAATAGAATTTTCCTGTACAGAAAACTAGGGTTTTAATCTCTGATTTGTTCACAGAATCGTCATCGATAGTTTCTTGGAATGCGCCATTTTCTAATTCTTCGATGCTAGAAACTACTCTTGGGTCACGAAGCAAACTTTTTGGTGTGAAAATAACAAGTGGTTTACGGAATTTTAATTTCATTTGTCTTCTCAACAAATGGAAGAAGTTGGCTGGTGTTGTACAATCGGCAACATACATATTTTGTCTAGCGCAAAGTTGCAAAAAGCGTTCCATACGTCCTGAGGAATGCTCAGCTCCTTGACCTTCATATCCGTGAGGCAATAATAAAACGATTCCGTTTTGATTATTCCATTTGTCTTCTCCACAAGAAATATATTGGTCAATCATAATTTGGGCTCCGTTGGAGAAATCCCCAAATTGGGCTTCCCAAATGGTTAGTGCTTTTGGATTCGTCAAGGCATATCCATAATCAAAACCTAAAACTCCGTATTCAGACAGCAATGAATTGAAAGCGTTAAATTTTCCTTTTTTTCCTTCAAGGCTATTGATTAAAACTACTTCTTCTTCTGAATCTTCAACTTTTACAACTGCATGACGATGTGAAAAAGTTCCGCGTTCCACGTCTTGTCCTGAAATACGAACGTCAAAACCTTCTCTTAGCAAAGAGCCGTAGGCTAAATGCTCGGCCATTCCCCAATCTAGTTTATTGGTTTCGAAAAACATTGTTTTTCTGTCGTTGATTAATTTTTGAACTTTGCTAATGAATTTTTTATCGGTTGGCAAATTACAAATGGCATTGGCTACAGCAGTAAGACCCTCCTTTGGATAAGTCGTGTCCACTTTTGTAAGCATTTGTGAAATTCCAGCAGTTTCAAAACCTTTCCACTCATTTTGTAAAAACGGAGTGATGATAGTCAATTCTTTTTTGCGAGATTCTTCAAGGCTAACTTCTAAATCGGCTTTGTATTCGGTTTCTAATTCTTTTACATAAGTAGCATCGATTACGCCTTCGGCCAATAATTTTTCAGCATAAATGTCTCTTGGATTTTTATGTTTGGCGATGATTTTATATAAAATAGGTTGTGTAAAACGGGGTTCGTCACCTTCGTTATGACCGTATTTTCTATAGCCCAACAAATCGATAAATACGTCACGACCAAAATGCATTCTGAAATCTAAAGCGAATTGTACAGCATGTACAACGGCTTCGGCATCATCGGCATTAACGTGCAATACCGGCGAAAGTGTTACTTTTGCAATATCTGTACAATAAGTTGATGAACGTGCGTCAAGATAATTAGTAGTAAAACCAACTTGATTATTGATTACAATATGAATAGTTCCACCTGTTTTATAACCATCTAATTGCGACATTTGAATGATTTCATATAAAAGTCCTTGTCCAGCAATGGCAGCATCACCGTGAACGGCAATTGGCAATACTTTTGAGAAATCGTTCGGGAAGTATTTGTCTTGTTTGGCTCTTGTTATTCCTTCGATTACAGCTCCAACGGTTTCTAAATGCGATGGATTTGGTGCTAAATTGATATTAATGGTTTTTCCTGTACTGGTTCTTTTTTCGGCACTTAATCCCAAATGGTATTTTACGTCACCATCAAAATATTCTTGGTCTTGGTAATCTTTTCCGTCAAATTCGCTAAAAATATCTTGGGTAGATTTTCCGAAAATATTAGCCAAAACATTCAAACGGCCACGGTGTGCCATTCCCATCACAAAATGTTCTACTCCTTTTTCGGCTGCTTTTTCGATTAAAGCATCAAGTGCTGGAATGATTGATTCACCACCTTCTAGTGAAAATCGTTTTTGTCCAACATACTTAGTGTGCAAGAAGTTTTCGAATGCAACGGCTTTGTTTAATTTTCTTAGAATTGCTTTTTTCTGTTCTACCGAAAAATCTGGTTGGTTGTCGTTGTGTCCTATTTTAGATTGAATCCATTGAATATCATTAGGATTTCGGATGTACATATATTCTACACCAATAGATTGGCAGTAGATTTTATCTAAATGACCTAATATTTCAGCTAAACTGCAAGGCTCAATTTTGATGATTCTAGCAGCATCAAAAACGATTGGTAAATCGGCTTTTGTTAACCCAAAATTCTCCAAGTCTAATGTTGGCGAATACGTTCTTCTTTTATGAACCGGATTTGTTCTAGTAAACAAATGTCCACGACTTCTATAAGCATCAATTAATTTGATAACCTTAAACTCTTTCAGCAATTTTTCTGTTCCAGAATTGTTTTCAGGAGTTACAACTGTCTTGATTTCTGGTTGAGTTACTGGATTTTCTTCGTTGTAAGTGGTCATTCCAAAGTCGAAACCTTGAAAAAAACTTCTCCAACTTGGCTCTACGCTATCTGGATTTTCTAAATATTGATCGTAAAGTTGGGCAAAAAATTCGGTGTGAGCCGCGTTTAAGAATGAAAACCTGTCCATAATTGTATAAAATATCTTTATATGTTAAAAATAGTTTGGCAAAAGTACAATAAAACAATACACATAATATTTTTTTTTACGTACTTTTACGTAATAATTTGTTAAATTAATCCAAAAAGCATGAAAAATAATCATCATTTAACCATTTTCAGGTCATTATTTGTTTTGGCATTCCTATTTATTTTTAATCCAATAGCCGCTCAAGGACCATCAAATACTCCCAGTTCGTCAAATGGTTTTTGGAAAAATGTTCAATTTGGAGGAGGAATAGGGTTGAGTATAGGATCGGGTTATACCGACATCACCATTTCACCAAGTGCGATTTACAATGTAAATTCAACTGTTGCTGTTGGGACTGCCTTACAGTTTGGTTATGTTTCTGCAAAAAATGACTACACCTCTACTATTTATGGAGCAAGTTTAATTACCTTGGTTAATCCAATTCCTGAAATTCAGCTTTCGGTAGAGTTAGAAGAAATCAACGTCAATACCAACTATAAATATTATGGCGTTTCGGATTCTTTTTGGAATACAGCCTTGTATGTTGGAGCGGGTTATCGAACTGGAAACGTAACCATAGGCGTGAGATATGATGTGTTGTTTGACGACAATAAAAGTTATTACAGCAAAGGATTTTTGCCTTTTGTTCGTGTTTATTTTTAATATTTATTCCTAAACCACACTTTTTGCCACTCTCTTTTTAAAATTAAAAATGCGACATTTTCGGCTAGAATGACTAAATCCGAACCATCCAATTTTTTGATTTGATCTTCAGAAACATCAATTATGTAAAGCAGATTCAAATATTCGGCAAATTTGTATTGAATCATTCGATAGATTTTTTCATGCATTTGAATTTTCAATTCTTCGGGCGAAATGCTCATTGGAAAATCAATTCCTTCATTGGCCAGATTGAAATCCTTATTGATTTGTTCAATTAATTTCAAGTACAAAGATTCCTTTTCGGCTTCTTCGAGTAATTGATTTGTATTTATTGGAGCAATAAAATTCATTCGATAAATTCTTTTGAAGTGGTTATTCTGTAATTAATTATTTTGTCTAAATTTTTTCTAATAGCATAAAATGAAATCTAAATTTGGAATAAAAACAGCCCCAAATGACGAATCCTATTCAAGCCAGTAAAGATGTTGTTTAAAAATAATTCGACTCGAAAATATAAAATAGGAGTTGAAAAACAACTGTTTTTAGGAATTAAATTTTTTGCTTCAACACTAAAACAATCAAATTAGGTATTTATACTCCTCAAATTTTTAAAACCAAAAAGACCATCAGCTCACTGATGGTCTTTATTGAATGTATATTGAAAAGAAATACTATTTTTTTATGTAGTTTTTACGCTAACAAAAACACCGGCAGCAGTAAAAGTTAATTTCAGTTTAGTTCCTGTAGCGGCTATAATGGTTACATCATAACTTCCATCCGATTCTAAATGAGCTTCTTTTATTGTCGCACCAGCATAATTTGTGCTGATATACGTTTTGATGTTAACTATTAAATCATTAATAATAACCGAAACTGATCCTGCCGAATGATTGTTATTGGAATCAGAACCCACTACAAAAACTCCTGCCGCGGTAAAATTCAATTCTAATCGAACTCCTGCTGCAGTGGTAATATGCACTTCAAAACCACCGTTCCAATCTTTTTCTGCAGATGTAATTGTGGCTCCAGCATAATTTGTTGTAATGTATGTGGTAATTTCTGTCAATAAATTGGCAACAGCAATTGGAGTTTCGTGATTGGAATGATTATTTCCGCAAGAACTTACGGAAACAAAATCGCCAGTAGCACTAAAATTTAAGTTTAGGTTAGCACCTGCAGCAGTAGTAATAAACACGTCAAAACTTCCGTCAGACTCTTTATGAGCTGAAGTAATAGTAGCACCTGAATAAGTTGTGGTAATATAAGTTGTTATGCTTGTCGCTAAATCAGCTATGGCTACTGGAGTTTGTGGTTTATCATGATTGTGACGGTGATTTCCGTTTGTTCTAAAAACACGTGCAGATTCAAAGGTTCCATCGGCTGTAAAATTCAATTTGATTTTACTTCCATCGGCAGCGGTAATAAGAACATCAAAACTTCCACCAGTTTCTGTGTGAGCAACATTTATTGTAGCACCAGGATAATTGGTAGTGATATAAGTTGTTATTGCAGGCAATAGATCAGCAATTGCAACTGGAGTTTCTATTTTTGTAACCACTAAAACACCTTTGGCATTGAATTTTAATTTTACAACTACATTACTAGTTTTTGCTGTTGAGGTTGTTTTTGCCGTAGCACCAGCAGCAAGAGTTACATAAGTTACATAAGTTCCATCAGCATTCAAATTTACTTCGGTTGTTGTAGAACCTGCATATTTAGATGTAATGTAATTTGAAATTGTAGTTGGTAAAGCTGCAGCGGAAACCACTTCATAGGTTGAAGTTGCACTTGTGTCTGTATTTGATGAAATGGTGTCATTATTTGTGCAACTAAATAATACACAAGATAATGCTAATGCTAAAATAGTGTTTTGATTGGTTTTCATTTGTTAAAAATTTAAAATTAGGTAAAACTATATCATATATTTTATACGGATTTTTTATAATTCTATTAGAACTTGTCATTTAAAACATTTAAAAATAAAATTACCCTACCTTATTTTCTGTTTTTTTTTAGGTTTAGTACTACTAGTGTCCATTAAAAAATAATTATAATTTTTTAACTAGCTGTAAATATTTGTGTTAAGAATCATTTTTGAGGGTGATGATTTGAAATTATTATTTTCGAATAGAGTAACAATCAAGATTACTATGATTTTTTAATAAAACTAAAACACAAAAAAACAGGCAATCACGCCTGTTTAATTCTTTGTTCATTGATATGGTAACGGAAATTCTATTTTAGCTTATGTATTTCTGCTCATCAAATTTTCGCCAAAAGCTTTCAAAATGGCTTTTTTATCTTCTGAAATTTTTATTTGTTCTAAGGTTTCGAAAGCTTTCAAAGTGTATTCTTCAATGGCATTTTGGGTGGCTTTTGAAGCTCCAGTTGAATTGAAAATTTCTTTTACGGCGACTATTTTATCGGAGTTGTCGTCTAATTTGGTCGAAAATAAATGCAATAATTGTTCCTTTTCGGTTGGTTTTGCAAATTCGAGCGCTTTCAAGTACAAATAGGTTTTCTTGTTTTCGATGATATCGCCACCCACTTGTTTTCCGAAGGTTTCAGGATTGCCAAAAGCATCCAGATAGTCATCTTGCAATTGGAATGCCAAACCTAAATTAAGACCAAAATCATAAATTAAACTTCTGTTTTCTTTAGAAGAACGAGCCACAATGGCGCCCATTTTCATTGCTGCAGCAACGAGAACAGCGGTTTTATATTCAATCATTTTTAGATATTCGGGAATCGTAACGTCATTTCTGGTTTCGAAATCAACGTCATATTGCTGTCCTTCGCATACTTCGAGAGCCGTTTTGCTGAACAATTTGGCCAGTTTTCTAAAGGTTTCTGGTTGGTAATTTTCGAAATATTTATAGGCCAAAATCAACATCGCATCGCCAGATAGAATTCCAGTGTTGATGTTCCATTTTTCGTGTACTGTCTCGTTTCCTCTTCGCAGTGGAGCATCGTCCATAATGTCGTCATGCACCAAGGAGAAATTATGAAACACCTCGACTGCCATTGCTGCTGGCAAAGCTAATTTGTAATCTATATCAAAAATATCGGCAGTCATTAAGGTCAAAATTGGACGTAATCTTTTGCCTCCCAACTGCAAAATGTAGTCTATGGGTTGGTACAGATTTTTGGGTTCTTTGTCAATATTTTGACTTTTCAAATAGATTAAGAATTGCTCTTGATACTCGCTGATGGTAAGCATTACTATTGTTTTTTAAGGTTCTGATTTTAAAGACTACAAAGTAACTTAAAAAACCTGAGACTTTAATTCCAGAAAAAAAAATTTAAAAATACTTAGGAAACTATTTTGGTATTTAAAGTTTCCATTCTATATTTGCACCAGAAATTAAAAACTAAAAAGTCTTTTTACCTTATAAAACTAACTATTATGGCAACTAAATGGACTATTGATTCAGATCAATCGGATGTGTTAATCCAAATGAAAGATTCAACAATTACTTATTTGGGAAATGAAATCAATCATTTTGATGGTTTTGTATCTCTTGATGAAGATGGAATTGAAGATGCATCGGTGGAATTTTTCTTAGACAGTAAAACTTTTTCTTCAAAAAACAGCCAAGCTAGATTGGAGAATAAAAACAATGTTGGATCTACAAAAAAACCTCTTATTCGATTCAAATCGACTTCCTTTCAGAAATTTAAGAACAATATCAATTTCTTGAAAGGCTATTTGACCATAAAAGATGTGACAAAAATGGTTGAACTCGATGCCGAATTCATTGGAATTAATAATTACAGCGGAACCAAAAAAGCAGCTTTTGAAATAAAAGGAGATATTAATCGAAACGATTTTGGTTTAGACAAAAACTTCAACAATTCGCAAGAGAAATTTGGATTCGGAAAAAACTTGAAATTGGTAGCTAACTTGGAATTTTCGATTTAATTCTTTTAGATAAACTCCCAAAAGTTAAGTTATCGTAAACTTTTAGAAAACTTGAATTTCAATAAAAGTTTACAATTTACATTTGAATAAAATAATAAAGAGTCTGGACTTGTTCAGCAACAAAATGAAAGATAAAATTATAGCAAAAGCAACCGATCTCTTCTTGAAATTAGGATTCAAGAGTGTTACAATGGATGATATTGCTGGAGAAATGTGTATTTCTAAAAAAACAATTTACAAATATTTCTGCAATAAAGAACTACTAATTGAGGAATCAACAGAGATGGTTCACAAAGAAGTACATCAAATTATAGACGGTATTGTTGCCAAAAATCATAATGCTATCGAGGAAAATTTCGAAATCAGAAAAATGTTCAAGGAAATGTTCAAAGTAGGAGAAGCATCCCCTATTTTTCAATTAAAAAAACATTATCCAGAAATATATGAAAACGTAATGTCGAGAGAAATAAACGAATGTAATGTCGTTTTTAAACAAAATATCGAGAAAGGAATTCAAGAAGGTTTGTATCGAAAAGAATCTCCTATTGATACTTATGTTGGCTTTTATTACACGCTAATTTTCAGTATTAATGGAAAGATAAGCTCCGAAAAAGAAGCAAATGAACTTGAAATGCAAGCCTTAGAATATCACACCAGAGCTATGGCAACCACTGAAGGAATAATCGAACTAGAAAAACAACTACATAACTATCATCAATAATGAAGAAACTATTTATAATACCCTTATTCGTTTTTGCCTTAACGGCAAATGCACAGGACGCACCAAAAACCTACAGTTTTAGCTTAGAACAAGCTATTGCTCACGCTACAACAAACAACTATTCGGCTATAAATGCCGGAAAAGATGTTGAAGCTGCTAAAGAAAAAAAATGGGAAACTACAGCTGCAGGTTTACCACAAATTAATGGAGGTGTAGATTATACAAACAATTTTGTGTTGCAAAAATCGGTTGTACCAGCAGAATTTTTTGGAGGAGAGCCAGGAACTTATGCCACCGTTGCTTTTGGAACCAAACACAATATGTCAGCTCACGCTACTTTAAGTCAGTTGATTTTTGATGGTTCGTATATTGTAGCACTTCAGGCATCTAAAACCTATATGAAATACTACGAAAATGCCAAACAAAAAACCAATATTGAAATCCGAGAAATGGTGACCAATTCCTATGGTAATGTGTTGTTGGCAGAAGAAAGTATTGCCATTTTAGAGAAGAACAAAAAAGCGCTCGAAAAAACCTTATCCGACACTAAAGAAACTTTCAAGAACGGTTTGATCGAAGAGGAAAATGTAGAACAACTAGAAATTACATTGACTTCTATAAACAGTACTTTGAATTACAACAAAAGATTGGTTGATGTGGCTTATAAAATGCTAAAAACCAATTTGGGTATTGAAATCGCTAGTGATTTGAAGCTAACAGACAAATTAGATAATTTAACGGTTTCTAATTTAGATGCTGCTTTTTCTCAAAGTGAATTTAATGTTTCAAATAACATCAATTATCAAATGGCTCAAACGTTTCAAGAGCAAAGAGAATTAGAGTTGAAATTAGAAAAAAGCAAAGCCTTACCGTCCTTAGCTGCCAATCTTAATTATGGAACCAACGCCTTCAAGGATGATTTTCAGTTTTTTACACAAAATCAAAATTGGTTCAATTATTCCAATCTTGGTGTAAGTTTAAGAGTGCCAATATTCAGTAGTTTGGCCAGAAGTTCTAGAACACAACAAGCCAAAATTGCTTTGGATCAAGCCAAAACCCAATTGACAGAAACCGAGCAAAAATTAAAATTACAATACGCAAGTGCGAAAAGCGACTATGAGTTTAGTGTAGAAGAATATGCTACAGCAAAAACCAATTTGAATCTTGCTGAAAGAATTGAAAAAAAACAACAAATAAAATTTACCGAAGGACTTTCGACTAGTTTTGATTTTAACGATGCGCAAAGACAATTATATACCGCACAACAAAAATACTTGCAGTCGATGGTAGATGTTATCAACAAAAAAGCCGCTTTAGAAAAAGTAATCAACAAACAATAATCCACTATAAATAACTATAAAAAATGAAATCGACGATTCACGAATTCCAAACAAAAAATATAAAAGTTATGAGTAAAAAAATATTCCTCATCGCCTCCGTTTCGTTAGTGCTTTTCGCTTGCGGTAAAAACGAAAATAGCACCAATATTGATGACTTAATTGCATCAAAAAACGTTAAAGAACTTCAAGCAAAAAAAGCATTAATCCAAGGTGATTTAACCAAAATTGATGAAGCTCTAGCCATATTAGACGTAAAAACAGAAGAAGCATTGGTTTCTGTACAAACCGTAAAAGATACTGTTTTCAGTCATTATCTTGAAATTCAAGGAAGTATTGATACTAAAGAAAACATTTTGGTGCAACCCGAATACCAAGGAACTTTAGTTTCATTGAATGCAAAAGCAGGACAAAGAGTTTCGAAAGGACAAATTTTGGGAAGAATTGACGACGCAGGTTTGAGCCAACAAGTAGCGAGTTTAGAAAACCAATATGCTTTGGCAAAAACTACTTTCGAACGTCAAAAAAATCTTTGGAATCAAAAAATTGGTTCTGAAATTCAATACTTGCAAGCACAAACCCAAATGATTTCTGCTCAAAGAGGTGTTGCTCAAATCAAAGCGCAATTGGCAAAAACCATTATTAGAGCTCCGTTTACGGGAACTATCGACGAGGTTTTTGTAGAAAAAGGACAAGTAGTAGCACCAAGCGCACAAGGATTGATGCGAATTGTAAATTTATCGAATATGTATGTTTCGACTTCGGTTCCTGAAACATACATTGGTAAACTAAAAGTGGGTACTGAAGTGGATGTGGTTTTATCTTCTTTAGGAAAAACCTATAAAGGAAAAGTACGCCAAATTGGAAACTTTGTGAATCCAAACAACCGTAGTTTTGGAATTGAAGTAAGTGTTCCAAATCCTGAAAATTTATTACGTCCAAACCAAGTAGCTAATCTTAAAATCATTGATTACGTAAGCAAAGATGCTGTTGTAGTTCCTACGAATGTCATTCAGGAAGATGGTCAGAAAAATAATTATGTTTTCGTAGTAACTAATTCAAATGGAAAAACAGGAATTGCTAAAAAAGTTATTGTAAAACTAGGGCAATCTTCAGGAAATGTTACCGAAATTCTAAGCGGGTTATCCTCCGAAGTTATAATTGTTACCGAAGGAGCGAATGCTGTTTCAGAAGGAATGAAACTTAATTTCTAAACTAAAAAAGATGCACAGTATTAATCATAAAAAATTCGGCATTTCCAATTGGGCGGTTGACAATCGAGTTACCGTTTATATCGTAACGGCACTGATAGTAATAACAGGAGTTTACGCCTACATCACGATGCCACGTGAAGATTTCCCAGAAATCATCGAAAACAAAGTATATATTTCGTCCGTTTTCCCTGGGAATTCAGCCGAAGATGTAGAGAAATTGGTTATCAAACCATTAGAAAAAGAAATCAAAAACATTAGTGGGGTTACTAAGGTAACTTCGAGTTCGTTTCAGGATTACGGTATGATTATCGCTGAATTTGACGATGATGTTACCATTGATGCCGCTAAAGTAAAAATCAAAGACAAGGTTGATAATGCCAAAGCCGATACCGATTGGCCAAATCTGGACAACGGAAGCAAGGTAGAACCGAATGTTTTTGAATTGAACATTTCCGAAGAAGTGCCTATTTTGAACATCAATCTGCAAGGGAATTACACTACCCAACAACTTAAAAAATACGGCGAATTAATTCAGGATGATTTGGAAGAAATCTCCGAAGTGAAGAAAGTCGATATTCTAGGTGTAGATGACAAAGAAGTAGAAATTGCGGTTGACATATTCAAAATGACGGCGGCGCAAGTGACTTTCGACGAAATTCAGAATGCGGTGAAATATGAAAATATGACCCTTTCTGGAGGAAATTTAGTTTCTCAAGGTTCTCGAAATAATATTAGAATTGTTGGTGAAATCAAAGACCCAAAAGAGTTGGAGAATATCATCGTGAAATCATTTGGAGGAACCGTTTACCTAAAAGATATTGCGGTAGTTAGTTTCAAAGAGAAAGAAAAAACGACTTACGCTCGTGAAAAAGGCAAAGAAGTCGTGATGCTTAGCGTGAAAAAACGTTCGGGTCAAAATATGATTTCGGCCATCGAACAGGTGAAAGAAAGAATAGAAGAAGCACAAAGTTCCTATTTGCCGAAAAACCTGAAAATCGAAATGACAAACGACCAATCTTCTCGTGTAGAGCATCAGGTGGATGAATTGTCGAATCACATTATTTTCGGAATTATTTTGGTAATGATTGTGTTGATGTTCACTATGGGACTCAGAAATTCCTTGTTCGTAGGAGCAGCGATTCCATTATCGATGATGATTGCTTTTGCTATACTTTCGGCTTTAGGATTAACGTTGAACACTATGGTGCTTTTTGGATTAGTTATGGGATTAGGAATGCTGGTTGATGATGGAATTGTGGTGGTGGACAACGTTTTTGCCAACATGAAAAAAGGAATGGATCGAGTTACGGCTTCCAAAGTGGGTATTGGCGAAATCGCTTGGCCTGTAATTTCATCGACAGCAACGACCTTGATGGCGTTCTTACCTTTTGCCTTATGGCCAGGAACTATGGGTAAATTTATGAAGTATTTCCCAATGACTTTGACTGTAACACTTACTGCTTCGCTATTTGTAGCGATGGTTGTCAATGCAGCAATGACAGGAGGTTCTATGGATACTGAAGACCGAAATATTTCTAAAAAGAACCTGAAATTCTATACCATTCTATTTTTGGCATTTGGAATATTCTTGGCTTTTATTGGGTCGAAATATACATATGACAGTAAATTGGTGAGAGGAATTGGACATTTATTGTTGATTGCTACTGGTTTAATGTGGGTGTATTTCCTTAAATTGTACCAATGGACACAGGATTTTCAACATAGCTTTTTCCCGAGAATGGAAGAAAAATACAAAGTGTTTTTAGCCAAAATCCTAACCCAAAGAAATTCTTGGATTGCCTTAGTTTCCATCATTGGAATGTTGTTTTTCTCTTTTGTTTTACTAGGTATTTTCCCGAGAAAAGTATTGTTTTTCCCAGATAATATTCCGAATCAGGTCATTGCCTATATCGAATATCCGCAAGGAACTTCGATAGAGAAAACCAACAAAGCGACTTTGTTTGTAGAAAATCAAATTATTGGAATTTTACAAAAATATGTGGACCCAAAAACGGATAAAAACTTCCTTGCCGAGTCTATCGTTTCTCAGGTTGGAATTGGTGCAGGAAACCCAAATGTAGATGCAGGTTCCGCTTCGGAAACGCCTTTCAAAGGAAAAGTAACAGTGAGTTTCTCTGAATTCAAATTCCGTCAAGGTATTAATACTTCGGATATTTTAGAAGAAATTCGGTCTAAAGTAAAAGCCATTGCGGGAGCAACCATAACTGTCGAAAAAGACGCCAATGGGCCTCCAGCTGGTTATCCTATTAGTATCGAATTGAAAGGAACGGATTATGATTTGATGTTGAAAGAAGCCGATAAAATGATTGCTTTTGTTAATTCGAAAAACATTCCCGGCATCGAAAAATTGAGCGTGGATATCAACAGAGACAGCCCTGAATTAGAAGTAAAAGTCGATAGAGTAAACGCCGGAAGTATGGGTGTTTCTACAGGACAATTAGGTTTTGCTTTGCGTCGTTCGGTTTACGGTCAAGAAATTTCGACTTACAAAGAAGGTGATGATGATTATAATATTGTGATGCGAATGCAAGACGACCAACGCAAGAACGAAAATATTCTTTTCAATCAATCGTTGACTTTTAGAAATCAGAATAACGGACAAATCGTGCAAATTCCAATTTCGGCCATTTCGCAAACCGAAAAAACGAAGACCTATAATCAGATTAAAAGAAAGAATCACAAACGAATAATGACCATTTATTCGAATGTTTTGACGGGTTTTAATGGGGATGAAATTACCAAACAAATCAAAACGGAATTAAAAAATTATGAATTACCAAGTGATGTGAGTTATTCCTTTTCTGGAGTTCAAGAAGAACAAGGCAAGAATCAAAGTTTCTTGATGTATGCACTTTTCTTAGCACTAGCAGGAATCACGCTAATTATTGTATTGCAATTTAATTCGGTGTCGAAAACGATGGTAATTTTATTCACAGTTATCTTGAGTTTTAGTGGTGTTTTCTATGGTTATGTTATTGCAGGAATGGATTTTGTAATCCTGATGACGATGATGGGAATCATTTCATTAGCCGGTATTGTGGTGAAAAACGGAATCGTATTGATGGATTTCTTTGTCTTATTATTAGACAAAAAAGTAACCGATAAAAAACTAAAAAGCCACGACGATTTATCGCTAGAAGAAATAAAAGAAGTGATTATCGAATCAGGGAAATCGCGTTTGCGTCCAGTTTTATTGACCGCTTTAACAGCCGTTTTAGGATTGATTCCGTTAGCGATAGGATTAAACTTTGACTTCTTTACCTTAGTTACCGATTTTAATCCACACTTTTTTATGGGTGGAGACAACGTGATTTTCTGGGGACCTTTGGCTTGGACGATTATCTTCGGACTGACTTATGCTACAGTATTAACTTTGGTTATGGTTCCGGTAATGTTCTATTTAGTAAAAAGAACCAAATACTGGTTGCGTGACAGAAGAGAAGCTAGAGCTGAAGTATAATAAATTTATAGATTTTTAATTGAAAAACCATCTGAAATTTGATTTTGGGTGGTTTTTGCAATTAAAAGGGTGATGATTAATTAAATTCAAAAGTATAGAAGAGTTGTTCAATTTCAAAAAATAGCAGCTTAATAGTTAAATTAAAATACCAAAATGTGTATTTTTGAAATTTAATAGAGTAAAAGATAAACATGAATAAAAAAGTATTTGTTAGCGGATGTTATGATATGTTGCATAGCGGCCACGTAGCATTTTTTGAAGAAGCAGCTCAACAAGGTGATTTATATGTTGGTATTGGTTCAGACAGGACAATCAACGAATTAAAGGCTCGAAAAACTATTAATTCCGATGCCGAACGACTATATATGGTTAATTCATTGAAAGTTGTAAAACAAGCTTGGATAAACAGTGGCGGTGGATTATTAGATTTTGTTGAAGAATTGAAAGAACTAAAACCCGATATTTTCTTTGTAAACACCGATGGTCATACGCCTCAAAAAGAAGCTTTGTGTGAGGAGATGAATATTGAATACATCGTTAGCAAACGAGTACCACACGGCAATTTGCCAGCTCGTTCCACAACAGCCTTGCGTCAGGAATGTAGAATTCCATATCGTATTGATATTGCTGGTGGTTGGCTCGATCAGCCTTATGTTAGTAAATATGTAAGTGGTTCAGTGATTACTATTTGTGTAGAGCCCGATTACGAATTTAATGACCGCAGTGGAATGTCCACCAGCAGTAGAAAAAAAGCCATCGAACTTTGGCATACTGATATTCCTGAAGGAGAAAAAGAAAAATTGGCTAAAACCTTATTCTGTTTTGAAAATCCTCCCGGAACAAAATATGTGAGTGGTTCTCAAGATGCACTTGGTATAACGATGCCGGGTTTAAATAAATATTACTACGACGGTGAATATTGGCCATCTGATATACAAACGGTTATGGTTTCGGAATTGTTGGATTGGATTGAACAACGCATTTGGATGATTCCGCTTTATCCTCGTGAAATGGATTATGATGTTTTAGCAAATACTCAAATAGACGAAAAAGGAGCTCGTTGGTTAAGTGAAGCTACTGATGCTTGTTGGAAAGCGCTACAACAACAAGATGCGCCAGCCGTTGGAAAAGCAATGACTCAAAGTTTCGAAGCTCAGATTTCAATGTTTCCTAATATGGTGACACCTGATATTATGGAACAAATTGATTCTCACAAAAAAGATGTTTTGGGTTGGAAAGTTAGTGGTGCTGGTGGAGGAGGTTATTTGATTTTCTTTAGTGAAAAACCCATTGAAAATGCAATTCAAATACGAATTAGAAGGTAATTTTTTATAATCAAGAAAAATTAACCATTTATAAAATCAAAATCGGCTGTTGCAAAAACTTGCGACAGCCGATTTTTTTATAGACGCTACAGTATTGATTTAATACACAGAAAGAGCTATTTATTTTCTAAATTATCACTCAAAGTTCTGCCATCATGAACGTCTTTCTATGTAGTAAATTTAAAAAATTAATTTTTACTAAAAAAACATTTTACAAAGAAATTGATCATATTATTCAAAAATAAAACAATTCTAATTTTTTGACAATAGTAGTCTTACAGCTAATTCAAAAGTGAGTCTAATAGTTTTTGCAACTCCGGATCAGAAGGTCTTTCGGCAACAGCTTTAACTACTTTACCACTAGGGTCAATTAAAATAAATCTAGGAATACTAGTCACACCAAAGCTTTTGGCAAATTCTGAATTCCAATCATTATCTGCAATAAGCTGAACTCCTCCTAAACTTTTCTCTTTTACCATTGTTTCCCATTTCTTAAAATCAGTTTGTTTATCTATCGAAATGCTTACAAAAACTATGTTTTTATCATTATACCTTTCCTCTATTTTCTGCAAAAATGGAATTTCTCTCACGCAAGGACCACACCAAGTTGCCCAAAGATCAATAAAAACATACTTCCCCTTAAAACTTTCTAATTTTGTTTTAGTTCCTTTGTAATTGCGATAATTAAAACTCGGAGAAACCGTTCCGTTCATTTTATTTAATTCCGCATTTTTCAACTCTCGCTCGTTTTTACTAATGGCTATTTTTTCTTTATTTTTCTCGATCATTTCTTGCATTTTAACGTATTTGCCTTCAATTCCCTTTTTAATACCAGAATTAAGTTGCGGATCCAGAATGTATTTATCCAATCTTGCAATATCAGATTGTTTTAATTCTTCTAATTTCATTTTTAGAGTAATTTCATCAGAAGCGAACAATTCGTTATAATCAACTTTTTTTGCAGCAATAGAAGATTGTGTTAAATAATTATTTATTTCAGAACCTATTCCAGAAAAGACAATAGTCTCATTCACATTATTTGCGTCCATTTTTAACTTTAAATCGTACGTATTATTCAACGAAATTGATATGTTTTGTTTACCGTCAAACAATTTATAACTTCCTGTCTCTACTTTTAAAGTGTCTTTGAAAACACCATCAGTATTTTTTACCAACTTTTTCACCACCTTGTCCTTTCTTGAAATGTAAATAGGTCCATCTGCATTGGCAATATCGGCTTCAAAAGTGGCATATAAATTAGTTTGTCCAAAACTTCCACACGAACAAAGAAGTACCAATAGCATTAAAAATATATTTTTCATAAATGTTTTATTTAGACTTCAAATATAAAGAAATTGCTTATAAAAAAATACAACAATAAGATATCTTATTTTATATTTCATCTTGCCGAATAGTTTTTGGGATTAAGTTGATTTTTGTTTTTACTTTTGCAGTCTAAAATTTAGATTATGTATAGAAGTCATAGCTGTGGTGAATTGAACGTCTCACACATTAATACCGAAGTTACGCTTGCGGGTTGGGTTCAAAAATCTCGTGATAAAGGATTTATGAATTGGGTCGATTTGCGAGACCGTTACGGAGTTACCCAATTGATTTTCGACGAAAGTCGCTCTCAAAAAGAAGTTTTTGAATTGGCAAAAACCCTAGGTCGTGAATTTGTAATTCAAGCCAAAGGAACCGTTATCGAACGTGAAGCAAAAAACCCAAATATGTCCACAGGAGATATAGAAATTCTAGTAACTGAACTCAAAATATTAAATTCATCAATAACGCCACCTTTTACAATCGAAGATGAAACGGATGGTGGTGAAGATATCAGAATGAAATACCGTTACTTGGATATTCGTCGAAATCCTGTAAAAAACAATCTGCTTTTCCGTCATAAAGTAGCAATGGAAGTTCGAAAATACCTTTCGGATTTAGATTTTTGTGAAGTAGAAACACCTTATTTAATCAAATCGACTCCTGAAGGAGCAAGAGATTTTGTGGTGCCATCAAGAATGAACGAAGGGCAATTTTATGCTTTGCCACAATCGCCACAAACGTTCAAACAATTATTGATGGTGGGCGGAATGGATAAATATTTCCAAATCGTAAAATGTTTCCGTGACGAAGATTTGCGTGCCGACCGTCAGCCCGAGTTTACACAAATCGATTGCGAAATGGCTTTTGTAGAACAAGAAGATATTCTGAATGTTTTCGAAGGATTGACCCGTCATTTATTGAAAGAGATCAAAGGAATTGAAGTAGAAAAATTCCCAAGAATTACCTACGAATATGCCATGAAAACTTATGGAAACGACAAACCAGATATTCGTTTCGGAATGGAATTTGGCGAGTTGAATGAATTTGCACAACACAAAGATTTTTCTGTTTTCAATTCGGCTGAATTGGTGGTTGGAATCGCTGTTCCAGGAGCAGGAAATTACACTCGTAAAGAAATCGACGGCTTAATTGATTGGATCAAACGTCCACAAATTGGCGCCAGCGGAATGGTTTATGTAAAATGCAACGAAGATGGCACTTTTAAATCATCGGTAGATAAATTCTATGATCAAGATGATTTAACTAATTGGTCAAAAGCAACAGGAGCACAATCTGGCGATATGATTTTTGTACTTTCGGGACCAGCAGACAAAACTAGAACCCAACTTTCGGCTTTACGAATGGAATTAGCTGCTCGTTTAGGTTTGAGAAAATCAGATGAATTTGCGCCACTTTGGGTGGTTGATTTTCCGTTATTAGAATTGGATGAAGAAAGCGGTCGTTATCATGCTATGCATCATCCGTTTACATCGCCAAAACCAGAAGATATGAGTTTGTTAGAAACTGAACCCGGAAAAGTTCGTGCCAATGCTTATGATATGGTCCTGAATGGAAACGAAATTGGTGGTGGTTCGATTCGTATTCACGATAAGGCAACACAACAATTGATGTTTAAATATTTAGGATTCACACCTGAACAAGCCGAAGATCAGTTTGGATTCTTAATGAATGCTTTTCAATATGGCGCGCCACCACACGGAGGTTTGGCTTTTGGATTGGACAGATTGGTTTCCATCCTTGGTGGGCAAGAAACGATACGTGATTTTATTGCTTTCCCAAAAAATAATTCTGGAAGAGACGTAATGATTGATGCTCCATCAGTAATCGATGAATTACAATTGAACGAATTGCACATTAAATTAGATTTATAGCCGTTTATCGATAAAATGTGTTAGAAATCGTTGAATATCAAATATTTTAATAAAATCTTTACAATATTATATTTCGTATTAGATTAAATATTACATTTGCCACATTATAAATTATTATTACTATTACAATGCGTACAGGTACAGTTAAATTTTTCAATGAATCTAAAGGTTACGGATTCATTACAGACGAAGAAACAGGAAAAGACATTTTTGTTCATGCATCAGGAATCAACGCGGAAGAACTTCGTGAAGGTGACAGAGTAAGCTATGAAGAAGAAGAAGGAAGAAAAGGAAAAGTTGCTGCGAAAGTAGCAGTAATCTAAGCATAAAAATTCATTTTTATTGGCTAAGAAGGATTAAAGCGTCCCGAAGTAATTCGGGACGCTTTTTTGTTTTATAGCCTACTTGAATATTGGAATGTTTTTCCGAAAACGATATTGTATTTCCTTTTGCTAAATTTTTGCATTTAACTTGTGTTTTAAAGACACGAAGCCTATCTTTGTGGCTTATTTAGACTAAACCAATATTATTTATGCAATCAAGTCAATTAGATTATTTACCTATACTAATGCAAATGCTATTAGCTGTAGGATTTGTTGTGGCAATAATTATTATTTCTGGAAAATTAGGCCCAAAAAGATCCTCAAAAATCAAAGATACCAATTTTGAATGTGGGATTGAATCTATCGGGAATGCTAGAATTCCCTTTTCTGTTAAATTTTTTGTGGTAGCCATTCTTTTTGTACTATTTGATATTGAAGTCGTTTTTCTTTATCCCTGGGCTGTCAATTTCAAAGAATTAGGATTAGAAGGAATGATTAAGATGGTCGTTTTTATGGCTTTGTTGTTGATTGGATTTTTCTATATCATCAAAAAGAAAGCATTAGACTGGGAATAAAAATCAATTTGAAATTAGAAATTACGAATTCTATTTTCTAAATATATTTACTAAAAACATCTTAGATTTTAAATTGTGAACTCATAATTCATAATTCATAATTCATAATTTTAAAAAAATGAGTGATTCAAATATAAAAATGGTTGCCCCTCCTGAAGGCGTTTCTGGCGAAGGTTTTTTTGCTACTACGCTAAATGATGTTGTAGGATTGGCTCGTGCTAATTCGCTTTGGCCGTTGCCTTTTGCCACTTCTTGTTGTGGTATCGAATTTATGGCTACAATGGCATCTCATTATGATTTAGCGCGTTTTGGTTCTGAGCGTGTGAGTTTTTCTCCACGTCAAGCCGATATGTTGTTGGTTATGGGAACCATTTCCAAAAAAATGGGGCCAATCTTGCGTCAAGTTTACGAACAAATGGCAGAACCAAGATGGGTAATTGCTGTTGGAGCTTGTGCTTCATCTGGTGGTGTTTTTGATACCTATTCTGTTTTGCAAGGAATAGATAAAGTAATCCCAGTTGACGTTTACGTTCCGGGTTGTCCGCCAAGACCAGAACAAATTGTGGACGGTGTAATGAGATTGCAAGAATTAGTAAAAAGTGAATCGGTAAGACGAAGAAGTTCTCCTGAATATCAGGAATTACTAGCTTCTTATAACATAAAATAAGAAAATGAGTTTAGAATCGACAACCGTTCAAGATAAATTAGTGGAAACATTTGGAGAAAGTGTTTTCCAATTCAATCAGGAAAAAGATGTTTTTTCATTTGAAGTAGCAGCAGACAAAATTACTGCAGTAGTTCTTTTCTTGAAAAATGACCCTACATTGCGTTTTCATTTCCTAACCGATATTTGCGGTGTTCATTATCCGGATAATGCTGTCGAAAGACAATTCGCAGTAGTCTATCATATGCATAACTGGTATGAAAACAAACGTATTAAAATAAAAGCTTTTATCAATGGAGAAACACCAGAAATAAAATCTTTGACAACCATATTTCCAGGTGCCAATTGGATGGAAAGAGAAACTTATGATTTTTATGGAATCATTTTTACGGGTCATCCGCAGTTGAAACGTATTTTAAATATGGATGAAATGGTATCGCATCCAATGCGAAAAGAATTCCCGATGGAAGATGGAGGAAGAACTGATAAAGACGACCGTTTCTTCGGAAGAACAGCTTTTAATGGATAATTAACAATTAACAATTGATAATTAAATCAATTATCAATTATCAATTTTTTATGTCAGAACTATTATTACCACCAGAGCATAGATATGCTAAAATAATTCAAGAGCGTCATAACGAAGACGGAAGCGAACTTTCAATTCTGAATTTAGGACCAACGCACCCAGCGACTCACGGTATTTTTCAAAATATCTTGTTGATGGATGGCGAGAAAATTATAGAAGCAGAGCCAACCGTTGGATATATCCACAGAGCTTTTGAGAAAATCGCCGAAAACCGTCCTTTTTATCAAATCACTCCACTAACAGACCGAATGAACTATTGTTCGTCTCCTATCAATAATATGGGATGGTGGATGACATTGGAAAAATTATTGGATATTGAAGTTCCGAAAAGAGTACAATACCTGAGAGTTATTGTGATGGAATTGGCTAGAATTACAGACCACTTGATTTGTAATTCGATTCTTGGTGTAGATACAGGAGCTTATACTGGTTTCTTGTATGTTTTTCAGTTCAGAGAGAAAGTCTATGAAATCTACGAAGAAATTTGTGGAGCTCGTTTAACTACTAATATGGGAAGATTAGGCGGTTTCGAAAGAGATTGGTCACCAGAAGCTTTCCGTAAATTAGATGTGTTTTTGAAAGATTTTCCAGTGGCTTGGAAAGAATTTGAAAACTTATTCGAAAGAAACAGAATTTTTATTGACAGAACCGTCAATGTAGGTCCAATTACTGCCGAAATGGCAATGGCTTACGGATTTACAGGTCCAAATTTACGTGCTGCCGGTGTAGATTATGACGTTCGTGTGGCGCATCCTTACTCTTCTTATGAAGATTTTGAATTCATAGTGCCTGTTGGAAAATCAGGAGATACTTACGACCGTTTTTGTGTTCGTAATGCCGAAATTTGGGAAAGCTTGAGCATCATTCGTCAAGCATTAGACAAAATGCCTGAAGGAAATGTATATCACGCTGATGTTCCTGAATATTATTTGCCTCCAAAAGAAGATGTGTACCACGATATGGAATCTTTGATTTACCACTTCAAGATTGTAATGGGAGAAATTCCTGTTCCAGTTGCCGAAGTCTATCACGCTGTTGAAGGCGGAAATGGAGAAGTAGGTTTTTATCTAGTAACCGATGGAAGTAGAACTCCTTATAGATTGCACTTCCGCAGACCTTGTTTTATTTATTACCAAGCTTATCCTGAAATGATAAAAGGCGCAATGCTTTCGGATGCGATTGTGATTTTATCAAGTTTAAATGTTATTGCAGGAGAATTAGACGCTTAAAAAAGATTGCAGAATACAGATTTTAGAATGCAGATTGAAAAATCTAAATCTAAATCTAAATCTAAAATTATAGAATGGAAAGAACAGATTACAAACAAGAAATAAATATGACTGAAGCATTGATGACTCGCATCAATGAATTAATCAGTCATTATCCCGAAGGGAAACAAAAATCGGCTTTATTGCCTGTTTTGCACGAAGTTCAGGATGCACACGAGAACTGGTTAAGCATTGAATTGCAAGACAAAGTAGCCGAAATTCTTTCGATAAAACCTGTCGAAGTCTATGAGGTAGTTTCCTTTTATACGATGTTCAACAGACGACCAATTGGTAAATATATGTTTGAATTTTGTCAAACTTCGCCTTGTTGTTTGAATGGTGTTGAAGATTTAATGGACTATACTTGCGAAAAATTAGGCGTTGGAATTGGCGAAACTACTCCAGACGGACTTTTTGAAGTAAGAGGCGTAGAATGTTTGGGCGCTTGTGGTTATGCTCCAATGATGCAATTGGGTGATTTCTATAAAGAACACTTGACCAAAGAAAAAGTAGATCAGATTATAGCCGATTGTAGAGATAATAAAATTACGTTACACGATAAATAATATGTCACAAAAAATATTATTAGACAAAGTAAATATTCCAGGTATTAAAACCTATGAAGTGTATCGCCAAAATGGTGGTTATGCTTCTGTTGAAAAAGCTTTGAAAACATTGACACCAGATGAAGTGGTTGAAGAAGTGAAAACTTCGGGATTACGTGGTCGTGGTGGTGCTGGTTTCCCAGCGGGAATGAAATGGAGTTTTATTGACAAAAAATCAGGAAAACCAAGACATTTAGTTTGCAACGCTGACGAATCGGAGCCGGGAACTTTCAAAGACAGATATTTGATGGAATTTATTCCTCATTTATTAATTGAAGGAATGATTACTTCCAGCTATGCTTTGGGTGCGAACCTATCTTACATTTACATTCGTGGTGAATATATGTGGGTGTACAAAATTTTGGAACGTGCCATTGCCGAAGCAAAAGCTGCAGGTTGGTTAGGAAAAAATATATTGGGAACAGGATACGATTTGGATTTATACGTTCAAATTGGTGGTGGAGCTTACATCTGTGGAGAAGAAACCGCATTAATTGAATCATTGGAAGGCAAAAGAGGAAATCCTCGTATCAAACCACCATTCCCAGCAGTTTCTGGACTTTGGGCCAATCCAACAGTGGTAAACAATGTTGAAACAATAGCTGCTGTGCCTTGGATTATAAACAATTCAGGTGCTGATTATGCTAAAATTGGTGTAGGAAGATCTACTGGAACCAAATTAATTTCGGCTTCGGGACATATTAAAAATCCTGGTGTTTATGAAATTGAATTAGGTTTAAGCGTTTACGAATTTATGAATTCTGATGAATATTTGGGCGGAATGAGTTCAGACAGACCTTTAAAAGCGTTTGTTCCTGGAGGAAGTTCAGTTCCAGTTTTACCAGCCCATTTAATATACAAAACAGCCAATGGCGACGACCGTTTGATGACTTACGAAAGTTTGAGCGACGGTGGTTTTGCAACAGGTTCGATGTTGGGTTCAGGAGGATTTATTGTTTACAACGACACTTCTTGTATCGTTCGAAATACTTGGAATTTCTCCCGTTTTTACCACCACGAAAGCTGCGGACAATGTTCGCCTTGTCGCGAAGGAACGGGCTGGATGGAAAAAGTATTGCATAGAATAGAAAACGGTCACGGTCGTGAAGAAGATATCGATTTGCTTTTAAGCATTCAAAGTAAAATTGAAGGAAACACGATTTGTCCTTTGGGTGATGCAGCAGCTTGGCCAGTGGCAGCAGCCATTCGTCACTTTAGAGAGGAGTTTGAATACCATATTCGTTTCCCAGAAAAAATAAAAAATAGAGATCATTTTGTTGCCGAACCTTTTGAAAGTGTAAAGCATTTAGTTTCTAAAGTAACGGTATAATAGGCAAATAATGAAAAGAAATATTCAAATTATATTGTTTTTATTGCTCATAAATTTGTCATTTACTTCAAAAGTAAGTGCTCAAATTGCAATTGATAATATTGAAGAACTTTCTAAAATTAAAGGGGGAACTACATACGTTGCAATGAAAGACCCTAATGCCGAAAAATCTAAAGAATATGTAGAAATATTTAAAAATAACTGGACTTATACTAAACTTGAATTTATTAAATATACAGATATCACCAAATATATTGCTCCTGGGAATTCTTTTTTGACCCTATCTGGATATGTTACAGATGTACAAATGATGAGTTTGTATAACAATGGAATACGTCCGGGTATTGATTACTCTCACACTCACATCTTTCTACAACTTTGGACTGTGGACGATAATTACTTTAAGAAAAACAAAGAGTTTAACGATAAAGATAGAATTCAAATCGCTCGTTTGGAATTATATACAGATTTTGAAACCATTGTAAGACCAAGCAATCTCTATCAAAATGATTATGATGCTGATAATCATATTCGCAATTGGGGACCAGGAATTCTTAAAAATCACATTCAAAATCTGAATGCTTATTTGAACACTGGAAAGAAAAAAAGCTTGTTTTCAGACATCTTAAACGAAAAGGAAATAAAAAAATTAGCTAGTGAAACATTGTATATACCAGATTATATTCTAGTTAAATTCAATAAATTTACTGGTGACGAATCAGCTAAATTAAAAGAAGAAGAGCTTTTAGAAGATTATAAATTCAAATATAAAATGCTATCTACAAAAGAATTGAATGATAAAATTTTAAGTGACACAAAAGGATTTTATTATTTACAATATATAAAAAGTAGCACCAATAAATATATTAGCGTAATAAATTCATTAACAGGTGAAATAATATATTCTATATATGTGCCTGTATCATACAATCTTAAATCCGATGATTTGAAAGATTTGTCAAAAATAATTCAAAAAATTAATTAACTATTTTCAACATAATGAAAGTAACAATAGACGGTCACGAGATAGAAGTAGAACCAGGAACAACAATCCTGCAAGCAGCCAGAATGATTGGAGGAGAAGTAGTTCCGCCAGCGATGTGCTATTATTCTAAGTTAAAGGGCAGCGGTGGAAAATGCCGAGCTTGTTTGGTAGAAGTAGCCAAAGGAAGTGAAGCCGACCCAAGACCAATGCCTAAATTGATGGCATCTTGTGTAACAGGTTGTCAGGACGGAATGGAAGTAAACAGCAAATCTTCGCCAAGAGTACAAGAAACAAGAAAAGCAGTGACGGAATTCTTGCTGATTAATCACCCTTTGGATTGTCCAGTTTGTGACCAAGCGGGAGAATGCGATTTGCAGAACTTGAGTTTCGAACACGGAAAATCAGAATCTCGTTATATTGAAGAAAAAAGAACGTTCGAACCCGAAAATATTGGTCCGAATATTCAATTACATATGAATCGTTGTATTCTGTGCTACCGTTGTGTAATGGTTGCGGATCAACTGACAGACAACCGAGTACACGGAGTGATGGATAGAGGCGATCATTCGAATATTTCGACTTGTATTTCTAAAGCGATTGACAACGAGTTTTCAGGAAATATGGTTGACGTATGTCCAGTTGGGGCTTTGACTGACAAAACTTTTAGATTCAAATCGAGAGTTTGGTTCAACAAACCATTTAATGCTCACAGAGAATGTACAACTCCAGGATGTTGCGGAAAAACAACTGTTTGGATGTTTGGAAACGAAATTCAGAGAGTTACAGGAAGAAAAGACGAATATCACGAAGTGGAAGATTTCATTTGCAATACTTGTCGTTTTGACAAAAAAGAGGTTTCGGATTGGGTAATTGAAGGACCGAGAGAATTTGAAAAAGACTCTGTTATCAATCAGAACAATTATACTCAAAAATTAGAAAAAGTGATCATCAACACCGAAGAAGGCATTCTTCAAGGTAGAGCGCAAGACCGAAAAAAAATAAGTATGGCAGAGATTGATTACAACGAAAAAATAGACGGTAACCCATTAAACGAAAAGAACAATGGATAGTACATTTATTATAGAAAAAAGTGTTGTAATTCTGGTTGTATTTGGTGTAACCATGCTTATGGCAATGTATTCCACTTGGGCAGAACGAAAAGTTGCGGCTTATCTTCAGGATAGAGTAGGTCCTAATCGTGCAGGTTGGGGAGGTTTGTTTCAACCACTTGCCGATGGATTAAAATTGTTTGCTAAAGAAGAATTTGCTCCAAACACACCCAACCAATTTTTATTTAGAGTTGGGCCTGGTATCGCTATGGCAACTGCCTTGATGACTAGTGCCGTGATTCCTTGGGGAGATCGATTGCATCTTTTTGGACGAGATATTTTGCTACAAGCTACGGATATTAATGTTGGTATTTTATATATTTTCGGTATAGTATCTGTTGGAGTTTATGGAATCATGATTGGAGGTTGGGCTTCTAACAATAAATTTTCATTGATTGGTGCTATCCGTGCAGCCTCTCAAATGGTTTCTTATGAAGTTGCGATGGGATTGTCAATCGTTGCTTTGTTGATGATGACCGGAACATTGAGTTTAAAAGAAATTTCAGAACAACAAGCTGGAATGAATTGGAATGTTTTCTATCAACCTATTTCTTTTTTGATCTTCTTGATTTGTGCTTTTGCAGAAACCAATAGAACTCCTTTTGATTTGGCGGAATGCGAAACCGAATTAATTGGTGGTTATCATACGGAATATTCGTCTATGAGAATGGGTTTTTATTTATTTGCAGAATATGCCAATATGTTTATTTCATCTACTATTTTGGCTGTTTTATTCTTCGGAGGATATAATTATCCAGGCATGAGTTGGGTTGCTGAAAATTGGGGAGTGAATCTTGCTAATATCATAGGAATGGGAGCCTTGTTTGTAAAATTATGTGGATTCATATTCTTTTATATGTGGGTTCGTTGGACGATTCCAAGATTCCGATACGATCAATTGATGCATTTGGGTTGGAGAATATTAATTCCGCTATCGATTATAAATATCATGATTACTGGAGTTGTAATTTTGAGAGGAGAAATCTTTGCTTATCTTGGATGGTAATTAGATATCAAAGCTTCAAAAAATAAATTTAGAAATTGATTTTAATTTCGGTTTTCAAATCGCAAATCTAAAATCGTAAATCATAAATTATAAATGTCAATACAAGAAATATCACTTTCCGGCAGAAAAAAGCTAGTCTCAAATAAGGAGATGACTTTTTTAGAGAAAATGTATCTTATAGCTATATTAAAAGGCTTGGGGATTACTATTAAACACTTTTTCAGAAAAAAAGCTACCATTAATTATCCTGAACAAGTACGCGAATTTAGTCCTGTTTATCGTGGTCGTCATATGTTGAAACGCGATGAACAAGGTCGTGAGAACTGTACGGCTTGTGGTTTATGTGCGTTGTCATGTCCTGCCGAAGCCATTACGATGAAGGCCGCTGAACGCAAAGCCGATGAAAAACATTTGTACCGCGAAGAAAAATACGCTTCGATTTATGAAATCAATATGTTGCGTTGTATTTTTTGTGGTTTGTGTGAAGAAGCTTGTCCAAAAGATGCCATTTATTTAACAATTTCAAAAGAATTGGTTCCTGCAAATTATGATAGAGAAGATTTTATTTTTGGAAAAGATAAATTGGTCATGCCTTTAGAAATGGCTATTAAAAATACTCAACTTAAAAACAGTAATTAATGATACAGATTCCAGACATAGCAAATGCAACTCCAATACAAATTTTATTTTGTGTGTTGTCTGTTATTACATTGGCTACGGCATTTTTGACTATTTATAGCAAAAAACCAATGCACAATGCAATCTATTTAGTAATTTGTTTTACTTCAATTTCAGGACATTATTTATTGTTGAATGCTCAGTTTTTGGCATTGGTGAACTTAATTGTTTACATCGGTGCGATTATGATTTTGATGTTGTTTACCATTATGTTGATGAATTTGAACAAAGAAAATGAAGTACATAAACCCCGAATTACTAGACTTGGTGCTATTGTGGTGTTTTGCTTGATGTGCTTGGTTTTGATTGCAATGTTCATGAATTCGAAACCTATTGCCGATGGAAGTTATGATGTAACAGGCGAAGACTATCAATCTATACAAGTATTGGGTAAATTGTTGCTTAATGAATATATGGTACCTTTTGAATTTGCTTCGGTATTGCTTTTAGTGGCAATGATTGGTGCGGTTTTATTGTCTAAAAAAGAAAAAACAGAGAAATAATATGGATAATATTTTAAACCAAATTGGTATAGAAAATTATATCTTCCTGAGCGTTATACTTTTTTGTATTGGTGTTTTTGGAGTTTTATACAGACGAAATGCTATTGTTGTATTTATGTCAATCGAAATTATGTTGAACGCAATCAATCTTTTGTTTGCTGCCTTTTCGACTTATCATCAAGATGCACAAGGACAAATTTTTGTGTTTTTCTCTATGGCTGTTGCTGCTGCAGAAGTAGCGATTGGATTGGCAATTTTAGTATCGATTTTCCGAAACATGGGAACAATTGATGTTGGAAATTTAAAAAACTTAAAAGGATAATCATCAATGGATACAAATTTAGTTTTAGTCTTACTATTAGCTCCTTTTTTAGGGTTTTTGTTTAATGTTTTTCTGGGTAAAAAAGCAGGAAAAAACGTTGTTGGAATTGTGGGAACACTTTCGGTTGCGGTTTCTTTTGCCATCACTTTATATTTATTTGCAAATTCAAGTCAAGAACCAGTTGTTATAAATTTATTCGATTGGATTTCGATTCAAAGATTCAATATAAGTTTTGGTTTCCTTATTGACCAATTGTCTATTCTTTGGTTGTTGTTTGTAACTGGAATTGGGTCGCTGATTCATTTGTATTCTATCAGTTATATGCACGATGACGAAAAAATGCATTCGTTTTTCGCTTATCTGAATCTGTTTATTTTCTTTATGATTACACTTGTAATCGGAAGCAATTTATTGATGATGTTCATTGGTTGGGAAGGAGTAGGTCTTTGCTCTTATTTATTGATTGGATTTTGGTATAAAAATCAAGACTTTAATGATGCTGCCAAAAAGGCTTTCATTATGAACCGAATTGGAGATTTAGGATTTTTGATCGGGATATTTATAGTTGGTTCGTTGTTTAATACTTTAGATTTTACCAATTTAAGAACTACAATAGAATCTGCAAAAGACGTCAATGATTTATGGATTGCTATTGCTGCTTTAGCTTTATTTATTGGAGCTACAGGAAAATCAGCGCAGCTTCCTTTATATACTTGGTTGCCTGATGCAATGGCTGGACCAACGCCTGTTTCAGCATTGATTCACGCTGCGACTATGGTTACTGCAGGTATTTTTATGCTTACGAGATTAAACTTCTTATTTGATTTGGCTCCAAGTGTTCAAAACATTATTGCTATTGTTGGAGCTTGTACCGCTTTGGTGGCTGCAACTATAGCTTTGGTTCAAAACGATATCAAAAAAGTTTTGGCTTATTCTACCGTTTCACAATTAGGATTAATGTTTTTGGCTTTAGGATTGGGAGCTTATGAAGTGGCTGTTTTTCACGTAATCACTCACGCTTTCTTCAAAGCTTGTTTGTTCTTAGGTTCTGGTTCGGTAATTCATGGTTTGCATGGCGAACAAGATATGCGCAGAATGGGTGGTTTGAAAAAAGCGATGCCAATCACTTTCATCACGATGTTAATTGCTTCATTAGCCATAGCTGGAATATTTCCATTAGCAGGATTTTGGTCGAAAGACGAAATTTTGATGACTGCTTTTCACGCAAATCCATCTTTTCCGTTTTTATGGATTGTAGGTTCGATTGCTTCGATAATGACCGCTTTCTATATGTTTAGATTAATTTATCTAACCTTCTTCAACTCATTTAGAGGAACCGAAGAACAAAAACACCATTTGCACGAAAGCCCAAGTTTAATTACAGTGCCATTAATAATTTTGGCAATATTGTCTTTTGTTGGTGGAGCCATTAGTTTGCCTGGTCACAGTTGGTTAAACGACTATTTAGCGCCATTATTTACGAAAGTAGCTCATGAAGAACACACCTTAGGAAGTACAGAATATATGTTGATGGCGATAGCCACAATCGGAGCCCTAATTGGAATTGGAATTGCTTATAAAAAATACTTAAAAGACAATACTATTCCAAGTGAAGATGCTGAAATTACAGGCCTTTCAAAAGTATTGTACAACAAATATTATGTTGACGAAATTTATGATTCAGTTTTTGTAAAACCAATCAATGTGTTGTCTGATTTGTTTAGAGAACATGTAGAAAAAGCACTTTCAGCATTGGTTTTCGGATTAGGAAAAGTGACTAACGAAATAGCGATTCAAGGGAAAAAAGCACACAACGGAAGTATTGGGTTTTATTTATTTGCTTTTGTAATAGGCGTTATTGTCATACTAACTTATTTATTTTTACAACAATTTTTTATATAATGGATGTAACTACACTATTAATTATTCTTTTGCTTGGCGCATTTGCAACTTATTTTTCGGGCGATAAATGGGCCCCAAAAGTAGCTTTACTTTTTAGCTTGACCGCTTTTGCTGGTGCAATTTGTTTGTTAAGCCAATACAATTTAGGAAACGAAATAAGCTACACCAAACTTTGGATAGCTAAACCCAAAATCTATTTTGCTTTACAAGCTGATGGATTGGCGCTTGCCATGGTATTGCTGACAACAGCTTTGACACCAATAATCATTTTCTCTTCTTTTGGGAATACCTACAAAAACTCGAAAGCTTTTTATGCCTTAATTGTATTTATGAGTTTTGCAATGTCGGGAACATTTCTAGCTTCTGACGGACTTTTGTATTATATTTTTTGGGAGCTATCACTAATTCCTATCTATTTTATAGCGTTGATTTGGGGGAATGGAGATGCTGAGGAGCGCAAAAATGCAGTGGTAAAATTCTTTATTTACACATTGGCTGGTTCATTATTTATGCTAGTTGCCTTTGTTTATTTGTTCGAAAAAGCAGGAAGCTTTTTAATAAGTGATTTAACTACGCTAAACCTTTCTTCAACTGAGCAATTTTGGATATTTATGGCTTTCTTCTTGGCATATGCCATCAAAATTCCATTGATTCCTTTTCACACTTGGCAAGCAAAGGTGTATCAAAAAGCACCTACAGTTGGCACAATGTTGCTAGCAGGAATTATGCTAAAAATGGGATTGTATAGCGTTATTCGTTGGCAATTGCCAATAGCACCTTTGGCTGCAAAAGAGTATATGTATGTATTTATTGGACTTGGAATTGCAGGTGTAATTTATGGTTCGATAGTGGCTTTGCGCCAAAAAGATTTGAAAAAATTATTGGCTTATTCTTCTATGGCTCACGTTGGATTGATTGCTGCTGGAGCTTACACATTAACATTAGACGGATTGCGAGGCGCCGTATTGCAAATGATTGCCCACGGATTTGTTGTAGTGGGATTGTTCTTTGCTGCTGAAATTATTTTTAGAAGATACGAAACTCGAAAAATTGCTGAAATGGGAGGTATTCGTGCTCAATCGCCTAAATTCACATCGATGTTTATGATTTTGGTTTTAGCATCGGTTGCTTTGCCATCTACATTTAACTTTGTTGGAGAATTTACCGTTTTATATAGTCTTTCTCAAGTGAATATTTGGTTTGCTATTTTGGGCGGAACAACCATCATTTTAGGAGCTTATTATATGTTGAAAATGTTTCAACACGTAATGTTGGGCGAAACGAATTCAAGAATATTTGCTGATGTAACCTTTAATGAAGGTTTAGCATTAGTAGTTGTTATTGCAGTTTTATTCGTTTTTGGTTTGTATCCAAAACCAATTATGACCTTAATAACTCCAAGTTTGGAAAATATTTTAACTCAAATAAATAGATTTAACTAAGTCAAATAAAAAATGAATACATTAATAGCTATAACAGGATTGGGTATTTTATGCCTTTTATTTGAAATTTTAAATTTTAGAAAAGCCATTATTCCAGTTACAATTATCGGTTTATTGGCCGTTCTTGGATTAACCTATTTGGGATATAATGCACCAGCAAGTTATTATAACAATATGATTGTGGTTAGTAAATTTTCTTCTGTTTTTACAGGGTTGTTTACTGTTCTTACTGTTTTCTTGATAGCCTTGTCTCACGATTTCTATGAAGATCATCAAACCAAAATTTCTGATTTCATCGCCATAAAAATATTTATGTTGGCTGGAGCAGTTGCTATGGTTTCTTTCGGAAACTTAGCTATGTTCTTTCTTGGAATTGAAGTTTTGTCTATTTCATTATATATTTTGGCAGCAAGCAACCGTTTGAATGTAAAAAGTAACGAAGCTGGAATGAAATATTTCTTAATGGGCTCTTTTGCTTCGGGAATTATATTGTTTGGAATTTGTTTTATCTACGGTGCAATGGGTTCTTTTGATGTTGCCGAAATTACTGAATGGTCGCGCTCTGCCGAATTACCGGTTTGGTTCCCAATAGGAATTTCATTGGTTACTATCGGAATGTTTTTCAAAATTGCAGCCGTTCCTTTTCACTTTTGGGCTCCAGATGTTTACGAAGGTTCGCCAACTTTGACTACTACTACAATGAGTACTTTGGTAAAAGTGGTTGCCATTGCTACTTTGTATAAATTACTTACAGCGATGAATGCTGACCTTTCAGATGCTTATATCAATATTATTATAGTAATTTCAATAGCATCGATGACGGTTGGAAATATAATGGCTTTGAAACAAAACAATGTGAAACGAATGCTCGCTTTTTCTGGAATTTCACACGCTGGTTTTATGTTGATGACTTTGTTGAGTATTAGCAATTCGGCTAGTAGTTTAGTGTATTATACAACGGCTTATTCATTGTCTGGAATTGCTGCTTTTGCCGTGATTTTATACGTTTGTAAAAACAAAGACAACGAAGATATTAGCAACTTCAACGGATTAGGAAAAAACAATCCATTAATGGCGGCAATCCTAACAGCTTCATTACTTTCGATGGCTGGAATACCGATTTTTGCTGGATTTTTTGCCAAATTGTTTTTATTCAATCAAGTGATTGAAGCAGGTTATTTGGTAGTGGTAATTGCCGCTGTAATCAACTCTATCATCAGTGTGGGTTACTATTTCAAACTGATTTTGGCGATGTACAACAAAGAGCCGAATGAAGAAGCCACAAAAACGCCTTTCGTATTTTATGCAGTAGCTATTGTCTCCATTCTTTTGAATATCGTTTTAGGATTTTTCCCTTCTGTTGTATTGGATTTGTTGGGATAATTCTAAATATAGAAAATAAATTATACAAAACCATCAAGAGCAATTTTGGTGGTTTTTGTCTTCATAATAGAAATTAAATATGTTTTTTAACTCGCTAACCTTTGCTATTTTTCTACCCATAGTATTTTTACTCTATTGGTTTGTTTTTAGTAAAACTAAAAGTACACAAAACGCATTTTTGGTGGTGGTGAGTTATTATTTTTATTCCTGTTGGGATTGGCGTTTCCTGTTTTTATTACTTTTCTCGACCTTGATTTGTTATTTTACGGGAATCCAAATCGAAAAAAGCACACAAGAAAGAGTGCGTAAACTTTGGTTTTGGACCAGCCTTACTGCCAATATCGGTTTCTTGGCCATCTTCAAATACTACAACTTTTTTGCTTTTTCCTTTTCGGAAGCTTTGAATTCTATTGGTCTGCATTCGAGTCCGCTATTGTTGAACGTAATCCTTCCAGTTGGAATTTCTTTCTATACATTTCACGGACTGTCCTATGTCATCGACATTTATTACAAAAGAATCCAGTCCGAAAAAAACGTGGTGGATTATGCCTTGTTCGTGAGTTACTTTCCGCTTTTGGTGGCTGGTCCCATCGAAAGAGCCACGCATCTTTTGCCTGAAATAAAAGTAAAAAGAACCTTCAATTTCGAAAAAGCCAAAGAAGGCGTTTACCAAATTATTTGGGGCTTGGTCAAAAAAGTGGTCATTGCCGATACTTGTGCGACTTATGCCAATGCCGTTTTTGACAATTACAGTTCAATGAATTCCTTGTCGTTAATTTTGGGTGCGGTGTATTTTGCATTCCAGATTTATGGCGATTTCTCGGGTTATTCGGATATGGCTTTGGGAATGTCAAAATTGTTTGGTTTAGACTTATTGCGCAATTTCAATTATCCTTATTTTTCTAGAGATATTGCCGAATTTTGGCGTCGTTGGCACATTTCGTTATCCTCTTGGTTTCGAGATTACTTATACATTCCTCTTGGCGGAAGCCGTGGCAGCAAAATCAAACAAGTGCGCAACGTATTCATCATATTTGTTGTGAGCGGTTTTTGGCACGGAGCCAATTGGACTTTCGTAGCCTGGGGATTTATCAATGCGATGTATTTTTTACCATCGTTATTATTAGGAACCAACCGAACTAATATGGAAACGGCTGAATTACATTGGGATTTCAATTCCATAAAAGTATTTTTTAGTATTCTTGCCACTTTTTCGATAACTTGTTTGGCTTGGATCTTTTTCAGGGCAAATACCATCCAAATTGCTTTTGATTATATTGGCAAAATTTTCACCAACGGAACTTTCGCCTCACAATTTCTGCAAAACCAACGTTACAGTTACGAATTGCTTTTATTGGTTCTTGCTTTTGTTTTGGTAGAATGGAACAGCCGTTACAAAATAGAACCTATATCAGGAAAATACAGCTGGCTCAAAATGACTTTGTGTCTCTTGGCGATTATCGCTTTGGGAACTTATGCCGATTATAAAGAATTTATCTATTTTCAATTCTAATGCAAAAATTTTTAACATTAGTCGCCAAGATCCTACTCACACTTCTAGTGCTTTTAATGGCATTAGATTGGGCTTATACGACCGTTTATTTACATTCTTCCCATCGCGGAAAAGTAGAAAAGATTTTCAATTCGAAAGCTGAAAATTTTGATGTCGTAATTTTGGGTTCTTCGAGAGCCAACAACCATTTTGTGCCTGAACTTTTTGAAAAGAAAGGACTGAAAACCTTCAATTACGGAATGAGTGGCGCGCATTTATTCGAAGCTTCTTTGATGCTGAAATTAATGGCAGAACGCAATTATAAAATCAAAACTGTAATTCTTGAAGCCGATTTAGGACTTTGCAACGAAAAAGAATCCGAAATGATTGCTGCGAAATTCTTGCCATACATCCATCATTCGGAAGTCATCAAGAATCATTTTTCGGGTCAAGCCGATTTTAACGAGCTGTATTATATTCCGTTTTACCGTTATATCGATTTTGACGCGCTCATTGGTTTCCGGGAAATGTACCAAACTGCAACGGACAAGCCAACGAACATTTTGGACAATCAGGGATATCATCCTTTGACAAGCAACAAACCCGGAAATATGAAGAATGACATCCGAGCTTTGAAACCCATTCGCAATAAATATTACGAGGAAATCAAGCAAATTTGCAAGCAGAATAATTACAACCTGATTACCGTGATGACGCCAATGTGTACTAATGTAAAAGGATTAGATTATTTTGAGAAAGCAAACAAAATCTATCCTGAAATTTACAATCTTGAAAACGTTGTTGAAGGTGACCAATATTTTTCTTCTTGCGGACATATGAATGATGCGGGCGCAAGGATGTTTACAGAGGTTGTCATTAATCGATTTTTCGAAACAAAACAAAAGCAATAAAATGGCAAACAAAACCGAAAACACAAAAATAATCAGTTGGGGAATCTTGGGATGTGGTAATGTTACTGAACTAAAAAGCGGTCCGGCGTATCAAAAAACAACAGGTTTCAAAATCGAAGCCGTTATGCGAAGAGATGCCGAAAAAGCAGCTGATTATGCAAAAAGGCACAACATCAGTAAATTTTATTCGGATGCAGATGAATTAATCAATGATCCCGAAATTGATGCCATTTATATTGCCACTCCACCAGATACTCATCATTTTTATGGTTTGAAAGTAGCTTCAGCTGGGAAAATTTGCTGTATCGAAAAACCATTGGCACCAAGCTACAAAGAAAGTCTCGAAATATACGAAGCTTTTAAAACCAAGAACATTCCTTTGTTCACAGCGTATTACAGAAGAACTTTGCCTCGTTTCGAACAAATAAAAGCTTGGCTTGACGAGAATAAAATTGGCGAAGTGCGTTCTATTAGATGGAATTTAACCAAATCGGCCTCTGAACAAGATTTGTCGGGAGAATACAATTGGCGCACCGATGCAAAAGTGGCTCCAGGAGGTTATTTTGACGATTTGGCGAGCCACGGTTTGGATTTATTCGCTTTTCTTTTGGGAGACATCAAGGAGGTTTCGGGTTATAGCTTGAACCAACAAGGATTGTATTCGGCCAAAGATGCCATCACCGCTTGCTGGCTTCACGAATCTGGCATTACAGGTAATGGCAACTGGAATTTTGGAAGCCAAAAAAGAGAAGATATTGTAGAAATTGCCGGAAGTACAGGAAAAATAAGTTTTTCCATTTTCGAAAATGATCCAATTGTTCTTTCCAATGAAGAAGGCGAAACAGAATTATTTATAGAACATCCAGAAAACGTGCAATTGCATCACGTGGAACGAATTAGGGAACACCTTTTGGGCAACAGTCTGCATCCTTCAGCTGATTTTTCGGCGGTACAGACCAGTTGGGTGATGGACAAAATTTTGGGAAACATCTAAAAAACAAAAAGCAGCTCCAAAATGAAGCTGCTTTGATTAATTTTTTTGACTTAACTATTTGCTCTAGAAAGATTTCATAAATGACTTATCGTCATAATTTATTACAAATGTGTATCCATCAGACTTAATGTTAGACAAATCAAAACTTTTTGATACCTTTTGATCTTTCAACAATCCACTATCATAAACTTCGTTATCTTCGTGGTCATAAATTTTAATAGTTGCTGAAGATTTTTGAGAATTAATGAAGCTTACTGTTAACAGTCCGTCTTTTTCTATGAAAACTGGTTTGTATATATCTGAAATGGCGGTTTCTGATAGCACTGCTGTTGACCCAACAACTGAAATTTTGTATCTAGAAATTTTCAATTCAGATTCGGCTTCTAAATAGTAAGTCCCTTCAGGTAAATCTTTCAAATCATATGTTCTATTAATAACTTTCTGAGAAGCTACATTTTCTGAATGGATTAATCTATTTTTTACATCATAAATAGACAGATCCATTTTTTTTGCATCATTTAGCACAATAGTTATAATTCTTCCTTCTTCTTTTTTTACACCTAGCGAAAAATCAATATCACTAGCATGTACGTTCATAGTTAATAATGCTACTCCCAACACTAAACTAAATTTAAATAAATTTTTCATAATTTTAATTTTTAGGTTTATAATGATTTATTTGAAGCAAAGATATTGTAGAGATGTGATGCGAAATAGCACTTTCTTTTCATATTTGTGTGATATATTACCTTTTACGAAAACGAAATAGGTTAAAATTGGTAATCATGTGTTAATTTGGGTTAATTTTGTACTCATTCTAAATAACAGCATTATGAAAAACATACTCCCAGCATTAGAAATTATAGAACCATCCTTCGGAAGTTCCTTTTCTTTAACTAAATATGTAGATAATGATTATAGTACAGCAACCTTTTGGCATTACCATCCCGAAATACAATTAATATATGTAAATGGGGGTTCTTGCAAGCGCCAAGTAGGTAGCCATATTTCTTATTACACCAATGGAGCTCTTATTCTTGTTGGAAGTAATTTGCCTCATTGTGGTTTTACCGATGAGAATACAGGTAACACAAAAGAAACAGTGGTTCACTTTAGACCCGATTTTTTGGGAGAGCATTTTTTTGAAATTGCTGAAATGAAAAAAATCAAACAACTTTTTGAAAGAGCCAAAGCAGGTATTGCTTTTATTGGCGAAACCAAAAAAAGAATTGGAAGTAAATTAGAAACGATGGCAGATCAAATGCCTTTTGAAAGATTGCTGACATTGCTTTCTATTTTAAGCGAACTCGAAGAAGCTACAGAATTCAAGGTTTTGAATGCCGAAGGATTCTCGATGGATTTACAAATGCAGGACAATGACAAAATCAACACTATATTTAATTATGTGAAAAATAATTTTCAAGAACAAATTACGCTCGAAGAAGTAGCCGATTTGGTCAGTATGACGGTGCCGTCTTTGTGTCGCTATTTCAAAAAGATAACTCGAAAAACGTTTACCAAGTTTGTTAATGAATACCGTTTGGTTCACGCGTCAAAGCTGTTGGCCGAAAAACCCATTAGTATTACCGAAGTTTGTTTCGAAAGCGGATTCAATAATTTTAGTTATTTCAATAAATCATTTCAACAGTTTACAGGTAAAAGTGCATCGCAATATCGCAAAGAGCATCGTTCGGTTTTAGTATAATTCTAATCGAATTGATTCAAATTAAAACCCCTTAAAATAATTTCGTTTTAAGGGGTTTTCTATTAAATAGACATTTTTAAATTATTCTTTTAATCTCCTAGAGTTTAATTCCATAGTAATTTCGTCCATCTTTTTTTGGTTGAGAGGATATAAAAACATAAATCCTGCTGCGATAATGGTTATAATGGCAGGAACCCAACTCATTAGCATAATTATGCCTGGAATCGAACCGTTTATTGATGCTGTATCTTGGCCATTGTAGTGAAAAGCACCTAATATCAAACCAATAATAGCTCCGGCAATTCCACCTCCAAATTTTGTAGCAAATGATCCCGCCGAATAAATAAGTCCAGTGGCTCTTCGTCCGTTTTTGAATTCAGAATAATCGGCTGCATCTCCAAGCATAACGAAAAATAGGGTAGGAAACATAGCAGCAGCAAATTCAGATGCCATTCCAAGTCCAAAAATAGCCTCAATATCGGTTGGCCCACAAAAAACTAGTAAAGCATTTACTGCTCCAGAAAACAATAACGAATAAATGAATAAATTACGTTTGCCAAATTTCTTTCCTAAAGGAGCTGTAGCCAATGCACCAGCTATTGAAACTATCATTAAACCAATCAAAAATGATGCTGATAACAATTGATTGTTTAAATAATGGGTAAAATAGATAATTACAATTCCTTGTTTTATCGAATTATAAACATTGAATAATAATCCAACAAACATCAGTACAACCCAAGGTTTGTTTGAAAATAATTCCTTCAAATCTTGTTTTAAATTGTTTTCTTGAGTTTTTGGTGGTTGAACCCTTTCTTTTGTGGTGTAAAATGTGACGAACATAAAGAACGTTAAAAACACCGACATCAAATACATCGAGTTGCTATAACCCCGATTTTGGTCAATGATAGAAATTGAACTTTCGTTGATATTAGGCTCTCCCTCAACAATAAATGAATATTTTTTATCGGCTTCCATAGAAAAACTTTTTCTATTGGTTGGCTCATTTTTATCAGGACTTAAAGTGGAGTCGTTGTAAGCAAATGTTGCAAAACCGTTTTCGGTTTTGATAGTTGCATTTTGTACATTATTTGAAGTAGAAACCACAACATTGAATTTTTTGTCTGCCAATTGATTCACTTCGATAGATGGATTCACATTTCCGTAATAAGCAACCAAAAAGAGTAAGGCTCCTTGCACGATCATTCCGCCACCAAAAGCTCCAGCCATTCTAAAAGAGCCTAAACTAGTTCTCTCTTTGTCATCACCCGTCATTACAGCCATTAAAGCTCCGTAGGGAATGTTGTTTACGGTGTAAATTAGAGTAAAAAAGATATAGGTTAAGTAGGCATATAATAATTTTCCCGAAGATCCAAAGTCAGGATTTGTAAATAATAAGGCAAGAATTACACCCAAAGGAATGGCAGACCATAAAATCCAAGGACGAAATTTTCCATATTTGGAGGTGGTTCTGTCTGCAATTATTCCCATTAAAACATCGGCAATCCCGTCGCTAAAACGAGCTACTAACATTAATACACCCACAACTACTGGACTTAATCCTAAAACATCGGTATAATATATAAATAAAAAGGTAGCTACTCCTCTCCAAGCAATATTGGCAGCCCCGTCTCCTAATGCATATCCTATTTTTTCTTTTAACGATATTTTATTATTCATATTCAAAATGGTTTTGGTTGTTAATTTTATTGGTTAATAGTATTGATTGCGTTTACAAGAAAAGCTAGTGGAGCATTCCAGTTAATGGCAATTTCATTGGTAGAATAACTGCATTCCATATCTAAATAGGAAAGTGCTGGAAAGTTTGATTTATAGTTACTTTCTCCACAATCTGATCGAGCTGCTGTTGTAGGGCCACCAACTAAAAGACCTGGAATTGGAGCCTCGATTTTATCGGCCGAAGAGCGCCGGTCGTGAATGTGTTTTGGACTATTTTCTCCAAAACTAGTTACAAAACACATATTTAATGGATTGGAGCCTAATATATAATGCAAGCAATCTTCGGCGGTTTTTAAATATTTTATATCACTAGAAATTTTATAGGCGTGTAGTAATAATAGACCTTGATTAGCTAAATCGCTATTGCTTCCCCAAGAAAAAGAATTCATCGAAATTCGGAATGGAGAGACTTGGTTTGCCTGACATAATTGATCAGCCGTTTTTAATAAATTTTGTTTGATCAATTCTATTTTGTCTTTTATTTTACTGTCCGGTACTTTGTCAGTAGAGGCAATTAATGAAAAAGCACCAAGCGATTCGACTTGTGACCAAGTTGGAGTTGTTATTTTTAAATTAGTAGGCAAATCATTCAAATAATCCGCATTTTTAGTAGAAAGATACAATTCGATTGCAGCCCAATATTTTTCATCTTCTATTTTATTGTCGCCATATTCGCCAGTTGAAATATCCTTTGGTTGCACATACAATACATTTGGATTTTTTTGCGCCCAATTCCAAGCATTTTTCGATGCAACCAAACATGAATTGGCAAAATTGGGATCCATCTTAGAAAAAACGCGATTGGCTTTTGCCATTACGGCTGCAAAATCTAGAGTCGCAGCGGTAGATTTCATCACTACAAATCGTTCGAGTTTGTCGTTTTGTGGCATTATCATTCCGCAAAAATATTTGGAGGTCAACTTGTGGTAAACTCCACCATCATTAGGATCTTGCATGGTTAGCATCCAACGCAAGTTTACCAATGTTTCATCTAATAGGTCAGGAACTTGATTGGAATTTTCTGGAATTTTCAATTTCAAGGTTTTGCAATATTCAGGAAACAATTCGTAAAGTTGAAGTAAAGTATGAACCGTAATCCCAGAATTCACGATATATTTATTGTAATCTCCAGCATCATACCAACCCCTTGGTGAAAAAATGGTAGTTCCTTCGGGTCTTTTATCAGTAGCAGCCGAAGCGTGAATAAATACTACATCGTCAGGATGACCTAATGGGCGAGCGTAAATTCCAGCATATTTTTCTAATATAGGTTCTGATGCGCGAGCTAAATAAAAGGTTTCAAGTGATTTTGTTCCTAAAGCCTCATAAACCGAATTGTCAATAGTAATTGTTTTGGAAGAATTCCCCACAACAATGGAGTATTTACCTGGTTTTTGAATACTCGAAAAATCAGCAATACCCACATTTGTGCCAGAAGGTTCCCAATATTTTGGACTGGAAATTTCGCCTTTAAAAACTATTTCTTGGTTTGAATTATTAATTATTTTAAAGTTTCGTTCTTCGGAATCACTTATAAAAGCTCTTTTTTCGGAATTGGGTTTAAATCCAAGCTGATTTACTAAAATGGTTAGCCCTTTGTTTTCTTGCTGAGAAAACACACTAATTGTAACCAGTAAAACCAATGTTGAAAGGAGAGTTTTCATGTTTTATTGGATGGTTATTTTTATTTTTTTTGAAATCGAAGCCGATGAATTTCCAATATAAATCAAATAATCACCTTTTTCTAAATTCCAATCCGCAGTGGTTTCATCATAAAAACTTAAACTTTTGGCATCTATCGAAATTTTGAAACTGGCGTTTTCTCCTTTTTTAACTGCTACTTTTTGAAAACCTTTCAATTCTTTTTCGGCTCTAGCCACTTTCGAATTTAATTTTCCGATATAGACTTGCACCACTTCGGCTCCGTCAACATTTCCTTTGTTGGAAACATTTCCTGAGATTACAATTGATTCGTCTTTTGAGTACTCTTTCTTGTCGGAATCTAATTTCGAAATTTCGAATGTTGTATAAGAAAGTCCTTCTCCAAAGGCGAATAAGGGTTTAATTTTCTTGGTGTCATGCCAACGATAACCCACCAAAATATCTTCTTTGTAATATTCGTTCACGCCATCTCCTGGAAAACTCAATTCTCCGAAAGAATGTGCTCCATTATCGCTTAATTTTTTAGGAAATGAAAAAGGTAATTTCCCAGAAGGATTAACATCTCCGCTAATTACATCGGCAATGGCATCGCCAGCAACACTGCCTAAATACCAAGTTTGCATAATGGCTTTTACATTCGAAATCCAAGGCATTTCTATAGCATTTCCGCTAACTAATACTACTCCTGTGTTTTTATTTACTTTTAAAATTTCATTTAACAATTCATCTTGTCCGAAAGGCAGTTTGTATTCTGTTCTGTCGCCACCTTCGCAATCTTGGAGATAATTTTTATTTAATCCACCGAAGAAAAGCACAATATCTGCTTTTGAAGCCGCTTCAATAGCTTCTTGTTTTAATTTATTGGCATCTAATGATGAAGGAACCACTCTTCCATAAGCCGAAGGCCCAGAAGCATAACCCATAGCATGAATTATAGTGGCGTTTTTGAATCGATTTTTCAATCCGTCAAGCGGAGAGACTTCGTTTTTGGCTTTCAATTCAGAGGACCCACCGCCTATTGTCATTGGTTTTGTTGCATTTTCGCCAATAACTGCAATTGTAATTTTTTTGGTCGCATTTATCGGAAAGAAAGAACCTTCGTTTTTTAACAACACAATTCCTTCGCCTGCAATTTTTCGGGCTACATCAAGGTGTTCTTGATTGTTAATTCTCCCTAAAGGACGATTTGGATTCATATTGGTGCGAAACATTAAGCGTAAAATTCTTCTCACTTTATCGTTTAAAATGTCTTCTTTTATTTCTCCATTTTTAATTAATTTCAAAAAGGGATTGGCTAAATAGTAATAATCGTAAGCATTTTTTTTAGAGCTAGTCAAGCCATCTGTACCTGTTCCCATTTCGATGTCCAAACCATTAAGGGCTGCTTGTTTGGTGTCGTGAGCTCCACCCCAATCGGTGATTACAACCCCATCAAAATTCCAATCTTTTTTTAAAATATCATTCAATAAAACGCTGTTGTGGCAGCAGTGTTGCCCTTTGAATTGATTGTAAGACCCCATTATTGACCAAACTTTCCCTTCTTCGACGGCAGCTTTAAATGCGGGTAAATAGATTTCGTGCAAGGCTCTGTCGCTGACTACTACATTAATTTTGTCTCTCCAAACTTCTTGATTGTTTAATGCATAATGTTTTACACAAGCAGCCACTCCATTTTGTTGCACTCCTTGAATGTATGGAACCACCATTTTCGAAGCTAGGAAAGGATCTTCTCCCATGTATTCAAAATTTCTCCCATTTAATGGAGATCTATAGATGTTAACACCAGGGCCTAATAACACATCTTTTTTTCGATAGCGTGCTTCTTCTCCAACATTGATACCATAATCTTTAGCTAATTTTGGATTAAATGTCGAGGCCAAACAAGTTAAAGCAGGAAAGGCTGTTATTGAGTCGTTTGTCCAATTAGCATAGCCCCAATCGTCCCAATTAATTTCACCGCGAACTCCATGAGGGCCATCAGACATCCATATTTCTGGAATTCCCAATCTTTCGACTCCGGGAGAACTAAATTTAGACTGAGCATGGCACATTGCCACTTTTTCTTCTAAAGTTAGAGAGGAAATAATTTGGTCTATTTTAGTTTCTATAGCTTTTGAGCTAGTTGTTTCTTGAGCATTTATAGCTATCATGGCATTACAAATAATTGTAAATATTGTGATTTTGAAGGCGTTTTTAATCATGCGAAGTACTGTTATTAATAGGTGTAAATTTTATTTTGGTTTGTCAAAAGTCATTTTTTTAAAGATAACAATTCTATATAAACTGGCAAATGGTCTGATGGGTATTTTAAATCTTTAGAATCGCTTAAAATCGCAAATTTTTGGACTTTGAAATTGCTGTTTTTCGAAAGAAAGATGTAATCTATAAGTTCTGTTACAGGCTCGTTGTGTTTGAATCCATTAAATGTGCCTGTGGGGCCAAATGGTTTTTCTGCCGCAATATCTCTGGTGTCAAGCATTACTTTTTTTAGCGAAATTATTCTCTCCTCAGAAGGGTTTGAGTTGAAATCACCCATAAAAAACACGGGATATTTGTTTATGTTTAGCGAATTAATTTTCGAAAGAATGAGCAGGATGGCGTTGGTTTTTGCCAATTCTCCTTTGTGATCTAAATGGGTGTTAAAAACCCAAAAAACATTTTTTGTTTTCAAATCTTTAAACAATCCATAAGTACAAATCCTGTTGAGTGCTGCATCCCAACCTTTAGAAATGACATCGGGTGATTCTGAAAGCCAAAAAGTATTGTTTTTCAATACTTCAAAACGGTCTTTTTTGTAATAAATATTCGAAGATTCCCCTTTATTTATTCCGTCTCTTCCAATTCCAATGTGGTTGTAAGTCGAAAGGGCTGAGGTAATGTCAATAACTTGATTGGGTAAGGCTTCTTGAATGCCAAAAATATCGGGTTCGTAGAATTGTATTTGCGAAGTGAAAAACTCTTTTCGATGGGACCAATTGTTTTCTCCATCTCCCTCAACATCCAAACGAATGTTATAGGTCATCAACTTTAATGATTGAGCATTCCCTAAAGTGAGAATGAAAGTAGTCATTATAGCTAATAAATATTTCATTTTTAAATTATTATAGTATTGATAGTAAATGATTTGACTTATTTTTTTGTTTTCATTATTGCTTCTGTTAATGGCAACAGAAGCAAATAATGAAAAGCTAACTAACCAAAACCATTAATTATATACTCTAACATAATCAATTTCAAAAGTGGAAGAAACAAAATTGGGATCAATTGTGCCTCCAAAGTTACCTCCAATGGCGCAATTAATAATCAAGAAAAATTTGTCATTAAAAGGGGTACTTGCTGTATTTGCAAAGGTTTTAAACAATTGATTGTCAACATAAAATTTAATATAATCTGCACGCCAATCCACTGAGTAAAGATGAAATTCTGTATCGGCATTAGAAATCATCGTAGTCGATCCATCGGCTGTTGCTCCAGAATGTCCAGGATAATGAAGGGTTCCGTATATTTTATTCATTTGATTTCCAAGATGTTCCATTACGTCGATTTCTCCACACGCAGGCCAAGAAGCAGTGTCAATGTTGTCACCCAGCATCCACAAGGCGGGCCAAGTCCCTCCACCCGAAGGCATTTTAGCTCTGAATTCAACTTTGCCATATTTGAAAGAAAATTTGCCTTTTGAGAGAAGTCTTGCAGAAGTATAACTACTTCCTGAATAGGTTTCTTTTTTGGTGATAATTTTTAAAACACCTCCTTGAACAATGGCATTATCAAGACGATTGGTGTAGTATTGAGGTTCATTGTTTCCCCAACCACCAGCGCCTAAATCATATCCCCATTTTGAACTATTGGGTGCTCCGTCAACATCAAATTCGTCACCCCAAACCTCAGTAGGTGCCACATAAACCACAATAGATTTTGTTGCACTAAAATATTTCAATCCGTCGAAGGCTGTTACTTGTACTTCATAGGTTTTTGTTCCACTTGAAGTGTAGGTATGAGTAAAAGTTGCTGTTGTTGTTTCTAAAGTTTCGCCATCGCCAAATACAATTTTATAAGAAGTGGCATTATTTGGACTGACGTTAAATTTAACCATGCCAGTGCCATTTCCATTAGGTAATTGTGTAGTTATTCCAACAATTTCAGTGTTTATTACTACTGTTGATGTATTACCAGGGGTGTTTTTGTCTCCACTATCGCCTGAACTGCAGCTAAATAAGGCGACGAATATAAGTGTTGGTAATGCGACAATTTTTTTAAATATTTTCATTGTTTTGAGAGGATTATTTTAGAATAATGAATTCATTATCCAATATATTTTACCCTAAATTAGTATTCTAATGATTTTAAAAAATCTATTATTCAAAAAAGGGAAGCATAAAATCTTCCCTTTTTGAATACAAACTAACTAACTAATTATTGAGGTTTAAACACAAATGTCCAACCTGTTCCATAAGTTTCGCTATTGTTTAAATAAAGCACCATTTTGGTTTGTGTAAGCTCAAGAATTTGATATACACCATCTTTATTTCCAGCAGCAGAACCTAGCATTTTTGATTTGCTAATGATTAATTTTTTATTGGCTACATCTAGTACAAAGCTTCCTTTTGTAGGCGTAGCTGTTTGGGTTTCGTAATGGTTATAGTTTGCAGCTCCATTTAAATCGAATTTCATTTTTCCTGCAAAATCACTAGGAGGACAACAAGTTCCACCAGCGTTCCACCAAGCTCCCATTGCTCCATCAGGATTATTAGGTGCTGACATAAACCACCAAAGTTTATCATCATTTGCAGTACCGTCAAACACCCAAGTTTTACCTGCAGCAGTGTTGTTGCTCACTAAGTCATACCAATCTTGATCTAAGGCATGGTCTAGTTTGTCAACTTGTACATCAATTGTTTTAGAAAAGAATTGAGACCCTAAAGTTCCAACATATTTAAATGTGGCTTTTCCTGGTATTGGATAAATGAATTTTTTTTCATTGGTTAGGGCAAGTCCTAAGTTATAATCCCAATAACCAGAGATTCCAGGAGTTACCATACTAAGGGTAATTTCATTACCACCAGGGGTGCTTTGGGTAGCTACTAATTGAACTCCATCAACATTGGTCGTGTCGGATAAGTTTTCTTCCTTTACAATTGGATCGCAGGCTGAAAAAAGCAGCATAAACGAAGCCAATAGGAGATACATTAATTTTATATTTTTCATAATAATAATTGTATTAATAGTTATTAAATTTTACCAACCTGGATTTTGAACATAAACTCCATTTGACAATCTCATTTCTGTTTCTGGGATAGGAAGTAATCCTTTGGTTTCAGCTCTGTATTTTACAGAATAAGTAGCGTCTTTTCCAGAATTTCTCACAGGGAAAGTATCGTTGAATGCTGTAGCTACATCTCCCCAGCGAACCAAGTCAAACCAGTGTAAGGCTTCGAAAGCTAATTCGTGTGAACGTTCGTCTTTTATAGCATCTAATGAATAGGCAACAGGTGCTAAACCAGCTCTTGCTCTAACAGCATTCATTCCTGTAGCTGTTTTAGTAATTTCAGAGTGCATTAAAAGTACATCGGCATAACGCATAAAGATAAAATCTTGGGCGTGCATTAATTGCATATCGGTATTACCCCATTTATACATTTGAACAAACATCCCCACATTGCTACCAGCAGCATTTGGATATTGCAATGCAGTATATTTCTTATTGAATAATCCAGTTTCGTGATCACCTTTGTCACCTTTGTAGCCATCTGTTCCTTGCTCTACTTTTCCTACTTGAATGATTGAGCCTACTTTTCTAGGATCGGTATCTGCCCAACTGCTCCAGAATTTTGGACTCACAGTACCCATTCCCCATCCTTGTCCATATGGAACCAATGAGTTGTCACGCAATCCTGTGAATAAGGAAAGTCTGTTAGTGTAAGAAGGGCCGTTAGTCCAGTTCCAGTCTCCAAATGAGAATCTTTGAACAAACATGGTTTCTAGATTTCCTGTTCCAAAAGTTGGTTTAGAACCATCTTGACCAACCCAAGACAAATTATTAGTAGCTGCCCAAGGTAATATTGTTTTACCAGCGGCTTTGTTGATATAGGAGTAAGGCCATAGATTTCTAAAATCAGAAGCTAGAGCATGACCGCTATTGCTCATACAATCATTTAAATAGGCAGCAACATCAGTAGCACTTAATTTTCCTCCTCCAACTAAAGGTAAATCTGTAGTTGCTTTTGCTTCTATGTTGGTCATATAACCAGTATAGTGCAAGTAAACACGAGCCATATAAGCCTCAGCAACCCATTTGTTAGCATGTCCATAACTAGCTGTTGGAATGCTTGGGAATGGAGTAGCTGGTAATTTTTCGATGGCTAATTTTAAATCACTAGCTATTTGTGCAAAAGTTTCAGTGTAAGTTGATCTTGCAACAGTTCTGTCAGCATCAAGTGAATTAATTAACGGAATTCCGCCAAAAAATTTAGCCAATCTAAAGTTAAAGAAGGCTCTCATAAACAAGGCTTCGCCAATGGCTTGACTTTTAAATTTATCTGATTCTTCTTTAGTTGAAAAATACTTAGAAAAATCTGCAGTCTCTGTTTTATCGATAATTGCATTAGCTCTTGTTATTCCATAATAGGATTGTTTCCACATATCAATATAGGTATCTTCAAGTGGGTCTTCAAAATTATCTACCCATTTGGCAGCTTTATCATCAGGGCCACCACCACCTAGCATTGTATTGTCCATTAAATTGGCAGCCATTTGTTCTTCACTCATGGCGTTTGGTAGGTATATGGCATTGTAAACACCTGCCATTGCTTCGTTGATATCTGTAGGTGTTTTATAAAAATTCTCTGAATTTTTTCCGTAAAGATTCTCAGAATCTAAGTAATCCGTGCAACTAGTAGCAACAAAAACGGAGGCAATTGCTATTATATATGTTATTTTTTTCATTGTCTTTGAGTTTTATATTAAAAATCAGCACTTAAACCAAACATTACTGTTCTTGCTTGTGGGTATAAACCAAGATCTATTCCAGAAGCCCAACTAGCATCGTGTCCAAAACGAACTTCAGGATCCATACCAGTATATTTAGTAAAGGTATATAAGTTATTTACTGCTGCATATACTTTTAGGTTCGAAACAAATTTAAAAGCAGATAGCATTTTATTAAAATTATATCCTAAAGTTAAATTGTTAATTCTTAAATAATCGGCATCGTGCATATAGATGTCAGAAACATATTGTGTGTTTCTGTTAGATACAGCAGATAATCTAGGCATTGTATTAGATGTGCCTTCACCATGCCAACGATTGAAAACATCTGATGTATAGTTTTGTTTTGGACTATCAGCAAATGATCTGTAAGATTGCATTACTTGCATTCCATATTTACCAGCCATTGTAGTATTCAAATAGACTCCTTTGTATTCAAAGTTTAATTGAATACCCAATTCAAAATCAGGATTAGGATTACCTAAATACACTTTGTCTTTCTCGTCAATTAAACCATCTTGATTTTGATCTACAAAACGAACGTCACCGGGGCGTTGATCATTGAAGTAGGGTGTTCCCGCTGGAGTTAACCACTCGCTTGCTTCTTTTTGGTTTTGAATAATACCTGCAGTTTTGTAGCCGTAGAAATAGCCTATTGGTTGTCCAACTTGAACTCTTGAAACTTCTCCTGTTCCTTGAGACAATACATTGCTTGGTCCGTGGATGATTCCATCTGCATTAGCAATTTTGGTCACTTCATTTCTGTTATGAGCACCACTTAGGGTAATGCCATATTTGAAATCACCTACTTTGTCATTCCAGTTAACAGAATATTCAATACCTGAATTTTCAACATTTCCGCCGTTGATAAAAGGAGCTGGTGCACCATTCGTACCTTGACCATCAGGTTTTACTAACCAGTCTATGGTTGTTTTTTTGTACCAATCGAATGTTACTCCTAGTTTTGAATCCAAAAGTTTTGCATCGATACCAAAGTCTAATTGTTCTGAAGTTTCCCATCCAATCCCAACATTTGGAACATTGCCAATTACAGCAGTAGTCCCAGAAACAGGTTTTGTGTCTCCAAAGAAGTAACCTGGGAAAGAATAATTAATATTGGCGATATATTGAAAAGGATCAATAGATTGATTTCCGTTTTGCCCCCAACTTGCTCTTAGCTTGGCAAAATTAAGTACGCTTGAAGTATTTGCCATAAAATCTTCTTTGGTAATTACCCAGCCCGCTGAAACGGAAGGGAAATAACCCCATCTGTGGTCTGGATGAAACCTTGAAGATCCATCAGCACGCATTGTGGCAGAAAGCAAGTATGTTTCTTTATAATCGTATTGTGCTCTAGCAAAGAAAGATTGTGTAGCTCCACCACCTGCAGCCCAATCTGCACCACTAGCATTAATATCACTAATAGAAGCAGGACTTTGAGTGTTGTTTAAATAGGCATATTTTGGATTGCCTGGAAATAATAAATTATTTCTAGTTGCACTTAAATTAATATTGCTTTGGTCACGAAGTAATTCTGTTCCTATTACAGCTGTAATTTTATGCTCTCCAAATTTTTTGTCATAAGATAGTGTATTAGTCCAAGTAGTGTTGGCTCCAAAATAGGAGTTTTGAGAGGCCCCATCCGTAGCATCATTATAAAGTACTCCTAAATGGTAGGTTGGATTCATAGACCTTCCGTTTCCAAACCAAGAATCAACTCCATAAACCGATTTGAATTTTAAATTTAAAAAAGGTTCAATTTCTAAAAAGGCATTTCCGGTAATGTTATTGCCTTTTCCATAATTGTAATTATGTCTGTAAAACATTACAGCTAAAGGATTGGTTTGTCCTGTATTCAAACCGTCTAAAGTAGGAGTGTATCCAAATTCATTGATGTTTCTATCAATTGAAGTTTGCCAATAAGCAGGTTGTAAAGGATTTTGAATTAATGCGTTATGTAAATCATTCCAATAGATGTTACCAGTAGCAATAGATCTATTTTGAGTGTTAGAGTAGGTAAAGTTTTCGCCTACAGTAATAATATTGTGTCTATCATTTTTTTTCAAAACCATTGTAGTGTTGAATCTAGCTGTAAGCCTTTTGTAACCAGCATCGGTAATGTTGCCACCAAGAATACCGTCTTGGTCAAAATAAGAAAGACCTGCAGAATAAGTGATGTCTTCGCTACCACCAGTCATATTTAAAGAGTGGCTAACAACAGGAGCGTCTTTTTTTGTCATTTCATCAATCCAATTGGTGCCTTTCCAGCCTGCTTGAAGTTTACCCCAAACATCATCGCCTAGTTGTTTTCCTGCTCCAGGATAATTAGTTTCTAGCCAGTTGTTGTCGTGAACCATTGCATTCCAGTCAATTGGTGCTAAGCCGTCATTAACTCTTCCTTCGTCATTAATATACATGTATTCTTGGGCATTCAATGGATCCAAGTTTTTGTATATGTTTTGCAGTCCAAAATAGTAATCATAGCTAATTTTTGCAGGACGACCTTTACGACCTTTAACAGTAGTTACTAAGACAACACCATTTGCTGCTCTAGAACCATAAATTGCTGCTGAAGCGGCATCTTTCAATACATCAATAGATTCAATATCAGCTGGACTTAAATAATCGATGCTTCCCACAGACACTCCATCTACAATGTATAATGGACTTGAATTACCAATAGTTCCCAATCCACGAATGGTTACTCTTGTTCCTGCTCCAGGTGATCCATTATTTTGTGTAATGCTAATACCTGCTGCAATACCTTGAAGTGCACTCATTGCAGAACCAGTGTTCAGTGCTGCAAGATCTTCACCTTTAAAGTTGGAACTTGCTCCAGTAATCAAGCCTTTCTTTTGAGTTCCATACCCAATTACAACCACTTCCTGTAACGATTGCGATTCAGGTTTTAAATTAGCATTAATGGTTGTTCTACCTTTAATAGGTTCTTGTACGGTGGCATAGCCCACGAAGCTAAAAACTAAAGTGCCATTAGAATCAGCCTTTAATTGATAATTTCCATCCATGTCCGAAGAGGTTGCCTTTGTCGTTCCTTTAATTAAAATGGAAACTCCTGGAATGGGTAATCCGTTTTCGTCAATTACCTTCCCTTTTATGGATACATCTTGTGCTTGTCCATAAACTGAGAATAGAACGGATAAAAAACAAAAAATAAGTAATTTTGTTAATTTCATTTTTCTAAAATTTTGGTTAGTTAATAGTTAAAAAGTATTATTTCTTAATGAAAAAAAGTAATACATTTACAAATGTAAATATTATGTTAATTTTATATTAATTGATTTTTGTCAATTATTAATCCATTTTTTACTAATCATGAAATTATTCTTCAAATTAATTATTATATATAAAATTTATTTATGATTAAAGACGCATATAGAGAGATAACTAGATTGATTCCTGAGGATAGTTTTTTGGTTGAACAGAGGGTCAAAGATGATTTTGATTTTCCTATTCACTTTCATCCTGAATATGAACTTAACTTTATCTATAGAGGAAAAGGAGTGCGAAGAATTGTTGGCGATCACACAGATGAAATTGATGATTTAGAATTGGTGTTAGTTGGACCTAATGTGGTTCACGGTTGGGAGCTTCACAATTGTACTTGTAAAGAAATTTATGAAATCACGATACATATTCACAATGATTTGCTAGATAAAAAAATGTTGTCAAGAAGAATTTTCAAACCTATTAGCGATATGTTTAATAGAGCAAGATTTGGCATTCTTTTTTCTCGCGAAACCACAAATTTGATGATGCCTAGAATTATGCTATTATCAAGAATTACGGGTTTGCCTTATTATTTAGAGTTTATTTCTATTCTGAATGACCTCGCGCTTTCAGAAGATCAAAAATCGCTTTCCATTTTAAGTGATGAAAAAGAAGATTTTCATAATAGTGATCGAATTAAAAAAGTGTACGATTATATTCAAGAAAATTTTTCGAAAACCATTACATTAGATGAGATTTCAAAGTTGGTCAATATGAGTCCTGTTTCATTTAATAGATTTATCAAACAAAGAACAGGAAAGACATTTGTTCATTATTTAAACGACACCCGAATTAGTTTTGCCTCGAGATGGTTGTTAGAAACTGATTTGAGTATTGGAGAAATTAGTTTTAGATGCGGATTTAATAATATTGCCAATTTTAATAGATTGTTTAAACAAGCTAAAAATACGACTCCAAAGGAATTCAAAAAACAATTTATAGGAGTGAAAAGAGTTTTGTAACTCCTCATTATAATAGAAAAACTCTCAAAGAAGACTAAAATTCTAAGAGAGTTTTTCATTACTAACTAACAAATGCCTAGCCCATGATTACAATTATTTCGTGGGTTTTATTTTCTTCTAATAGTGGTATAATATTCGAATCTATTGTAGATCCATTTACTATTATTTTTTCGACACCTTTACTAATATGTTTTGGGTTTGACACCTCAATATTGTATGTTGCTCCTCTAAATTTTCGAGTCATTTTGAAACCATCCCATTTAGTTGGAATACAAGGATTTATCGAAAGTCCTTTGTAATCTGGTTTTATACCCAAAATATATTGGGTTATGGCATAAAAGTTCCAAGATGCTGTTCCTGATAACCAAGAATTTTTAGCTTCTCCGGGTTTAAAAGCTTCTTTACCAGCAATCATTTGGCAATAAACATAAGGCTCTACTTTGTGCAATTGAGAAATGTCTTCTAAAAAACTTGGAGCAATTTTGGTGTAATAATCATAAGCTGCATCACCGCGTCCTATCATCGTTTCGCCAATCATAATCCAAGGGTTGTTGTGACAAAAGATACCGCCGTTTTCTTTGTAACCCGCTGGATAAGTTGAAATTTCGCCATATTCGATATAATATTTTGTAAATGCGGGACTATTCAATACTATTCCGTATTCGCAATCTAAATGTTCTTTTACTGCATTCAAAGATTTCTCGACCAAGCCTTCTTCTTTGCCAATCTCGGCCATAGAGCACCAACCTTGCGACTCAATGAATATTTTTCCCTCTTCATTTTCGTTAGAGCCTATTTTTTTGCCATAATAATCATAAGCTCTCAAATACCATTCGCCATCCCAACCATGTTTTTTCACGGCTTCGATCATATTATTGACATGATTTTCGGCTTCAATTGCTTCGGTTTCTTTTCCTATTTGTTGGCATAATTTCACAAACTCTTTGCCATAAACCACAAACAATCCAGCAATCATAAGGGATTCGGCAGTTTTGCCTTTTTTGTTTCCAGTAGTTTGAAAAGATTCGTTCGGGTCGTTTGAAAAACAATTCAAGTTCAAACAGTCGTTCCAATCGGCTCTTCCTATTAAGGGCAATTGATGAGGTCCTAAATTATTTACGACGTGGTAAAACGAAATTTTCAAATGTTCGAAATGACTTTTTGCTTTTGAAGCATCATTGTCAAATGGAACTAATTCGTCGAGTAGCGAAAAATCGCCAGTTTCTTTGATGTATTCAGTGGTTGAAAGGATTAGCCAAAGCGGGTCATCGTTGAAATCGCCTCCGATTGCGGCATTTCCTTTTTTGGTCAAAGGCTGGTATTGGTGGTAGCAAGAACCATCCTCAAATTGTGTTGAAGCAATATCCACAATGCGTTCTCTAGCTCTTTCAGGAATTTGATGTACAAAACCAATTAAATCTTGATTGGAATCTCGAAAGCCCATTCCGCGACCAATTCCCGATTCGAAAAACGAAGCCGAACGTGACATATTAAAGGTAACCATACATTGATATTGGTTCCAGATATTGACCATTCTATCTAGTTTTTCGTCACCCGATTGGATATTAATTGTGCTAAGTAAATTGTCCCAATAGACTTTTAATTCATTAAATGCGGCTTCTACTTTTTCGACCGTATTGTATTTTTCAATCATCGCCTTTGCTGGTTTTTTATTGATGATTGATTTGCTTTCCCATTTTTGGTCATCGGCAACTTCAACATAACCAAGCATGAAAATATAATCTTTGCTTTCTCCTGGTTTTAATTCGACTTCGATATAATGGGAGGCTATAGGAGACCATCCGTGAGCTATGGTATTTTTAGGTTTTCCATCGGTGACTACTTCTGGGGCTTCAAATCCATTGTACAATCCAATAAATGATTCTCTATCGGTGTCAAACCCTTTGATGGCTTCGTTTACAGAATAAAAAGAATAATGATTTCGGCGTTCTTTGAATTCGGTTTTGTGGTATAGTACCGAATCTTCCACTTCCACTTCGCCAGTACTGAAATTTCTTTGAAAATTGGTCATATCGTCCTCAGCATTCCAAAGCGCCCATTCGATGAAGGAGAATAATTTTAATTTTTTTACTTCCGACGAATTATTTTTTAAGCTTAATTTTTGAATTTCGCCCCAAAACCCTAGTGGAATAAACTGTAAAACTTCGGCTTGAACTCCGTTTTTAGAACTTTTGAATTTAGTGTAACTCATTCCGTGACGACATTCGTAACGGTCTAGTTCTGTTTTTACGGGTTTCCATCCTGGAGACCAAACGGAGTCACCTTCTTTTATGTAAAAATATTTTCCGCCATTATCAGCAGGAACATTATTATATCTATAACGAGTTAATCTTCTAAATTTTGCATCTTTATAAAAAGTATAACCACCTCCAGTATTTGAAGTTAAGGAGAAAAAATCTTCATTCCCCAAATAATTAATCCAAGGGTAAGGTGTTTTAGGGTTTGTGATTACATATTCTCTAGAATCATCATCAAAATGGCCGTATTTCATTTTTATTATATTTTAAATTAACTTCAAAACACAATCAGAGCTGTGTTTTAGGGTTAATAGTAGCTAATTCGTATTGGTAGATAGTTTTTTTTGCTAATTTGATAATAGATAGGTGATATAATTAGCATTTTTCAAAATTAGCCAACTAACTAAATATTTCTTTATACTATTTTGTCTATTACCTATCTTTTTTTAACTCAAACTAGCTTTCGTGTCAGAAAATAAAGAGTTTTAAACAGTCGATAGGATTAGTTTTTTTGGAATTTATGGTATGAATTTTTATTACCAAAAAAAAAGAAATTTTTGCTGTTGTGTTTTTTTATAACTTTATCCCTTAAAAAATAAGGTATGCGATTATTTCTTTGCTGTTTGCTTTTCGTATTAGTTCTTCCTGTTTTTTCGCAAGAGGCAGAAAGTTTAGTTGAAACTCCTAAAATAAAAATTGACTCTCTTTATAGAGAAGATCAGTTTTATTTTAGTTTTGCCCTTAATACTTTGCAGAAGAAACCCGTAGGTTTAACCCAAGATAAATTTTCGTCTGGATTAACTTTGGGTTTTCTTAGAGACTTTCCAGTCAATAAAAAACGAACCATTGCCATAGCGCCAGGAATTGGATTTGCATACAACAATTACAATCAGAATCTTAAGATTACAGAGTCTAACCAAATTCCGGTTTATGAAATAATTGAATCTAATGTTACTTATAATAAAAATAGATTCAGTCAGTTTTTAGTCGAAGTGCCCATTGAGTTTAGATGGAGAACATCTACTTTTGAAAGCCATAAATTTTGGCGATGGTATGCAGGATTTAAAACAGGCTATTTAATGTATGACAAATCAATTTACAAAGATGCCAATGGTAAAATTGTGGTGAGTAACAATAAAGACTTTAATAAATTTCAATACGGAACTTATTTTTCTGCGGGATACAATTCGATAAATGTTTATGCTTATTATGGTTTGAATTCCCTTTTTAAATCGGCAAAAACTAATACTGAAACTATAGACATGAATTCACTTATAGTTGGAATCATGTTTTATATTCTATAGCCAAAAAGGCAACAAAAACAGTTGCGGAAGTAAGCCTGTCAAAAAACCAATCACTAATTCTTTTGGCGTATGTGCTTCCATTTCTAGTCTAGACGAGGCTACAAAACCATTCATAAGTACCAAAAAAGCAATCCAAATTAAATTCTGAGTTTGATTGTGAAGACTTAGCGCCAATACAAAAATCGTTAAAGCACTAATGGATACCATATGCAAACTAGCTTTTGTTTTGAAAAACAACAAAATCAAAGCTACAATTGTACTTAGCAATCCTCCCAAAAAGAAAAAATACAATTCGGCAAAATGGTAGATTGTAATGCTTTTTTGTATCAATAAAACGATCATAAAGCATTGCAAAAACAATGGTATTTTGCGCTGAGAAACATCGGGAATCATTATAGAATTCACTTTTCCTGTAGATTTTAAAATAAAATACGTCAGGATGGGTAAGGCAATTGTAATTAAGACAATTTGAAAAAGAGCAAAGTATTTTTCGGGTTTGGAATGATAGGAATTATTGATAAAAAAGTAATACAAAGCCGCATATACCGGAATGAATATCGGGTGGAATAAATAGGAAAATAAGGGAAGGATTTTTTTTAAATTCATTTTTAATAAATTCACCCTTTGGGGGTTAGGGCTTTACATTTTTTTCCTCATTCTTGCCACAGGAATATCCAGTTGTTCTCTGTATTTTGCAATGGTTCTTCGAGCAATTGGATAGCCTTTTTCTTTTAGAATTTCGGCTAGTTGATCGTCTGGAAGTGGTTTGTGTTTGTCTTCTTCTTCAATAGTGTTTTTCAAAATTTTCTTGATTTCAAGGGTCGAAACATCCTCTCCTTGGTCGTTTTTCATTGCTTCCGAGAAGAATTCTTTAATCAATTTGGTTCCATAAGGCGTTTCTACATATTTGCTATTGGCAACACGTGAAATGGTAGAAATATCCAAATCTACCATGTCGGCAATGTCTTTCAAGATCATTGGTTTTAGCTTGGTTTCATCACCTTCCAAAAAATAGTCGCGCTGGTAGTGCATTATGGCATTCATCGTCACATAAAGCGTTTCTTGGCGTTGTTTGATGGCATCAATAAACCATTTGGCCGAATCCAGTTTTTGTTTGATGAACTGAACGGCATCTTTTTGTGCTGTCGATTTGTCGCGCGAACTTTTATAAGTCTGCATCATCTCTTGATAATCTTTAGAAACGTGCAGCGACGGAGCATTTCTTCCGTTTAGGGTCAAAACCAATTCGTCTTCTTCTATTCGAATAGAAAAATCAGGAACAACATGTTCGGTAATTTTGTTGCTTCCTGTGAAAGAACCGCCCGGTTTTGGGTTCAGTTTTTCTATTTCGTGAATAGCAGTTTTGAGTTGTTCATTTGAAACAGCATATTTTTGCAACAGTTTGTCGTAATGTTTTTTGGTAAAAGCATCAAATTGGTTTTCGATGATATCAATGGCCAAAGCAATGTATTCTGTAGGTGTTTTGTGTTTCAATTGCAATAGCAAACATTCTTGCAAATCACGGGCACCAACTCCCGAAGGTTCCAGTTCGTGAATGATGTGCAACATTCGCTCAACGTTTTTCTCATCAGTATAAATACCTTGTGTAAAAGCCATATCATCGACTAAATCTTGTGTGCTTCGTCGAATATAACCCATATCGTCGATGCTTCCTACCAAGAATTCGGCAATTTCTCGTTCGCTATCATCGAGTATAAAAGTGTTCAGTTGATTGATTAAATCTTGGTGAAAACTAATGGGTGCCACCAATGGCGATTCGCGTTCATCATCATCATCGCTATAATTATTGGCTTGGGTTTTATAATCTGGAGTTTCATCGCTGCTTAAATAGTCATCAATATTAATGTCGCTGATGTCCTCCGTTTCGTTATCATCATAATCGTCGAATTCGTCGTTAGTATCATCGTTGTTGAATTCGTCTTTATCGTAAATTTCTTCCTCGTCAGCCCCTGATTCTAAAGCTGGATTTTCGTTCATTTCTTCCAACAATCGTTGTTCGAATGCTTGTGTAGGCAATTGAATTAGTTTCATCAACTGGATTTGTTGAGGAGATAATTTTTGGGATAGTTTAAGATTTAGAAATTGCTTTAACATAATTGGCGCCTAATTTATTCTTTATTGTTAAGAATTGGAATGCAAATTTACTGTTTTAAAAAAAACAAAACTATTCTTTTCTTAGTGTTTGGCTTTCTGTTTTTTGTATCGCAGCATAGCTTCTACAAAATAATAATCACCATAGGTTAAGGGAACATCAATTTCTGTTTTTTGAGGAATATGCCCAACGCCATGTTTAAGCAAAAAGCCTCCATTGGTACCTTCTTCTGCCAAATATTCTTTAGAACTTAAGGTTACGAGAATCGTTTTGGCAACCGAATTGTATTTTTTCGAACTTTCTGTATCGACATAATTTTCCAATTCTAATAAAGCCGAAGCCATAACCGCACCAGCCGAAGAATCTCTTAAAGCATCGGGGATATTGGGCGCATTAAAATCCCAATAGGGAACTTTGTCTTTGGGTAAATTAGGATGATTTAAAATAAATTCGGCTATTGCCACCGCTTGATCTAAATATTTTTTGTCTTTTGTAGCTCGATACATTACGGTATATCCGTACAATCCCCACGATTGCCCTCTTGCCCAAGCCGATTCATCGGCATAGCCTTGAGCGGTCTTTTTTTGTTTGACTTCGCCCGTTTTGCTGTTGTAATTGATAACGTGATAGGAACTGAAATCTGGGCGAAAATGATTTTTCAAAGTGGTGTTGGCGTGTTTTACGGCAATATCATAATAGCTTTTATCGCCACTATATTCGCTGGCCCAAAACAGCAATTCCAGATTCATCATATTGTCGATGATTACCAAATAGCTGTCGTCCTTAGCATCCCAAGATTTGATACAACCTACTTTTTCGTCAAAACGAGAGGCCAATGATTTGGCACTATTCATTAATATTTCGGCATATTCAGGTGTTGGATTTAGGCGATTGGCATTTCCAAAACTACAAAACATCATAAAACCCAAATCGTGTGTGGTTTTATTAAATTGTTCTTTTTTTAAGTCCTGAAAAATTCGGTCAATTTCCTTTTCGAAAACTGGTTTTTTGGCTGATTCATCAAGATAGATAAGGGTTCCCGGATAAAAACCACTACACCACCAATCTGATTTGCTGGTTTCAAATTTTTGTTTGTCGGCAAAATAAGTTTTGGGATATCTATTTTCAGGCAATTGTTTCATCATATAACTGTATTGATTCACACCGCGATTCAGTGCGAAATCAATCTGTTTTTCTAATTTATTTCCAGCACACGAGCTGAAAAGCATTGATATTCCTGCTCCGATAATTAGGGTTCTTTTAAAATTTTTCAAAATATTCGATTCAATAAATGGTTTCATTTAAGTTTGTTTTTAAATTATTTGGGCAAATGATTTACTTCTAAAACACTTACATTACTTGGGGCGATTTTGGCCAAGCCTTCTCCATCAATTTGTGTAACATTTTGCATAAAAATATGTAATTTATTTTCTTTTTCCCAAAGTGAGATATCATAATTTGGCTCCCATTGTCCAACAGAATCGTTAGTTAAATCAACAATTTTCCAGTTAGATTCTTTGTTAAATTGGATATAGGCCAGCGAAATTTTGTTTCCTCTTTCTTCATCTCTAAATAGAAGGTATAATTTTGAATTATTACCTTTGTTAGCAATGAATACATCAGGTCTTGAAATCGGAATTTGCTTAGTTCCTCCTCCGCCGAGATAAAAAGGAGTTTTCCTGAATTCGGTATTTATTTTTTTCCAATTTCCGTTCTTTAAATAAATGATTTGAAATTGTGGAATTTTATTTTCACTCCAATACGTTGCTATATAAGGATTTCCATTTTTGTCTGTAGCCATTGCCGTTTGGTTAATCAAACTACTTTTTTGAGGAATTTTCCAAGCAATTTCGGCTGTTGAAACCGTAATGGGGAGTTTGTATTTTTCGCCTGAAGACTTTTCCCAAGTGATTCCACCATCTTTGGAACGAGCATAACACATATCGTGATTGGTTGATACATCCCAACTCTCTCGCCAAACCCACGATAAATGAATGACACCTTGCTGATCGATACTCGATTGCCAGTAAGCACTTCTTTTCTCTTCGCCGTCTAATAAATTTCGTTGCAATTGTGACCAATTTCCACTTTTTAGGTCATACGAATTAATCACCATATTGCCTCTTCCAGAAGTTCCCGACCGATAAAAAAAGAGTAAATTGCCATTGGGCAAATTATAAAATTGAGGATAGGTAACTTTATTTTCCTCTTGGCTCGTCATTGGTTGTTCTTCGCCAAGTTCTAAACTCAATGGTTTTATACTTTTGGCATAACGGAGTTTTGTATCGTGATGATCCCAACTAACGTGCAGAAAACCATCGCCATCAATAGCAATACTGATGTCATTATGAGCGTCTTTTGTGTTTCCTTTATACGAAGTTTTTACTTTTTCCCAGTCGGAAGAATTTACTTTTCGTTTGGCGAGAATAAGACAACTATTTTCATCGTAATAGGCTGTAAATTGGTATTGAAGATGTGTAGTGACAGCGTTTTTTCTAAATTTTACAGTGTTAACCGAATTGTTATTCCAGCCCAACCCAATATCCGTTTGAACCATTTTTACGGAAGTACAGGCTGATAAAAACAGCAGTAAACTGAAAAGAAATCCTTTTATTATTTTGTTGTTTTTCATTACATTGTTACTTGAAAAAAATCAAGTTTTTTTGTTTCAAATATACTATTTATAAGTGATTTTTTTTGATGGAATTATTAAGTAACTTTGGTTTTTAAATTATTATGAAAAAAAGAATTTTATTTATTTTGTTGCTTCTAGCGTATTTTCCAATAGTAGCACAAGAGCAAAAAATAGTTAACAATCCCACAGACAAAAACGTTTTTGAAATCGTAAACCCCAATTACGAGCTAAGCCCCTATACCGGAATGACCAAGCAGCATTGGAAAGACGCGGCTTTTTATTTGCTGAAAGGAGCTTTTTCATATATCCACACTTTGGATGATCCAATGAAGTTCCCCAAACAACTCGGAGTTAGTTATCCAAAAGAGGAATCGAAAGTGCCCACCGAAAAACTCGAAGGACTTTGCCGAACATTATTTGTTGCCGCTCCATTATTAAAAGACAATCCCAATTTAGTTATTAATAACATAAAAGTAGCCGACTATTACCGCTACCAAATAGGTTTATTAATCAATCCCTCGAGTCCATCTTATATTGTGTCTCGCGCTAAAAACGGTGGACCCAACCAGAATTTAGTCGAATTTGGAGCTTTGTCCGTTTCGATGCTCATTGCTCCAGAAATTCTTTGGGATCCGCTGCCACAAGTTCAAAAGGATGCTCTTGCCAAAACGATGTTGAGTTATGGCGATGGACCAACCGTGCCTTCCAACTGGAAGTTTTTCAACATTTTTGTGATGAGTTTTTTCAAGTCGAAAGGGTATGCCGTAAACGAACCCTTGATGTTAGAATATTTGCAAAAATCATTAGATCATTATCGTGGAGATGGTTGGTATAACGACAATCCCGCTTTCGATTATTATAGTATGTGGGCTTTTCAAATGTATGGGATGCTTTGGTCGGAGTATATTGGAAAGCAATATTATCCAGAATTTGCCACCAAGTTCGAAAATAATTTCAAAGATGTAAAAGACAATTATCCCTATATGTTTAGCCGAAATGGAGAAATGATTATGTGGGGAAGAAGTATTAGTTATCGAATAGGTGCCACGATTCCGTTTCCATTGATGGGATTTGAAAAAGACAAAAAGGACATCAATTTTGGCTGGATGCGAAGAATAGCTTCTGGAGTTATGCAACAGTTTTTGCAAAATCCAGATTTTATGAAAGACGATGTGCCAACATTAGGATTTTATGGCGCTTTTGAGCCCGCTGTACAAGTCTATAGTTGCCGAGGAAGTGTTTATTGGATGGGAAAAGCCTTTTTAGGATTGTTGATTCCTGACGACAATCCGTTTTGGACAGCAAAAGAAAACGAAGGTCCTTGGGAAAAGGAGTTGGAGAAAGACAAAGTGTATCATAAATTCCAAAAAGGGTCTGAAATTTTAATCACCGATTACACTAATATTGGAGCTTCCGAAATAAGAGCTTGGTGTAATGCAAAAGTGAAAGACGATTGGCAAAAATTTAGATCGACAGAAAACTACAACCGATTATCCTATAACAGTGCTTTTCCTTGGCAAGCTGACGGAAAAAATGGAGAAGTGTCAATGAATTATGTTTTCAAAAACAGTAAACAAGAATGGGAAGCATTCCGTTTGTACACGTTCAAAAAGTTTGAAGACGGAATTTATTACCGCGATGTGGTTTTAGAAACCAATAGCAACATCAAATTTAATTTGGCCGATATTCCTTTGGCGAACGGTATTTTGCGTATAGATAAAAACAATTGCACAGACCCAATTGCGATGCGATTAGGACATTATGCTTTGCCAAAGTTGGATGCGGAAATTAAAACCACAATCAAAAAAATCAAAGGACATCAAGTAACAATTATGGATAACGGAAAATACCAATTGGCAATGATTCCGCTTTTGGGTTGGGATAAGACCGAAGTGTTAGAAGCAAAAGGCCTACATCCTGTTGCGAATGAAAGTGCGGTAATCAATGTGAGTCATAATTTTGTTCCTCAAAAAGACAATCCTGAAATTTTCGCCACGTTAATGCTGTGGAAAAAATCAGGTGAAAAATGGAGCAGCGATGAATTGATTCCGGTGAATACCATCAACTATTCAAAAACGTCAAATACCGTAAGCATCGTTATGAAAAACGGGGATAAAAAGAGTGTAAATTTTTAATGATTGGCTAATCGGTTAATCATTTAAACGGTTAACCGATTAACCGTTTTTTTTTGTTAAAAATCAGCATTTTGTGGCGTTCTTGGGAAAGGAATTACGTCACGAATATTAGACATTCCCGTTACAAAAAGCACCAACCTTTCGAATCCAAGTCCAAAACCAGAGTGAACTGCACTGCCGAATTTGCGAGTGTCCAAATACCACCACAATTCTTCTTCGTCAATTCCTAAAGCTTTCATTTTTTCGACCAAAACATCAAAACGCTCTTCTCTTTGTGAGCCTCCCACGATTTCTCCAATGCCCGGGAAAAGAATATCCATGGCGCGAACGGTTTTTCCGTCTTCATTCAAACGCATATAAAATGCCTTGATATTGGCTGGATAATCAAATAAAATTACGGGTGATTTAAAGTGTTTTTCCACTAAATAACGTTCGTGTTCACTTTGTAAATCGGCTCCCCATTCGTTGATGATGTATTGAAATTTTTTCTTTTTATTTGGAGTACAATCTCTTAAAATGTCAATCGCTTCGGTGTAAGAAACGCGTTTGAAATTGTTTTCCAACACAAAGTTTAATTTTTCTAGCAAAGCCATTTCGCTTCTTTCGGCTTGTGGTTTCGATTTTTCTTCTTCTAATAAACGACCTTCAAGGAATTTCAAATCATCAGGACATTTCTCCATCGCATATTTGATTACATATTGGATAAAATCTTCTGCCAAATCCATATTGTCATCCAAATTATTGAAAGCCACTTCGGGTTCAATCATCCAAAATTCTGCCAAGTGACGAGAAGTATTGGAGTTTTCGGCTCTGAAAGTTGGTCCAAAAGTATAAATCTGACCCAAAGCCATTGCAAAAGTTTCTCCTTCTAATTGTCCTGAAACCGTTAAGTTCGTATGTTTTCCGAAGAAATCTTTTTTATAATCAATGTTGCCTTCTTCATTTTTTGGTAAATTGTCTAAAGGCAAGGAGGTTACCTGAAACATTTCGCCAGCTCCTTCAGCATCGGCTCCAGTGATTATTGGTGTGTTGACGTACACAAACCCTTTTTGTTGGAAATAGCTATGAACCGCAAAAGCTAAAACCGAACGCACTCGCATTATGGCTCCAAAAGCATTGGTTCTTACTCTTAAATGTGCATTTTCACGCAAGAATTCCAAGGAATGTTTCTTAGGTTGCATCGGGAATTTTTCGGCATCCGAATCGCCAAGAATCACTATTTTTTTAACTTGAATTTCAAATTTCTGTCCAGCACCTTTGCTTTCTACCAAATCTCCCGTAACCGAAATTGCGGCTCCAGTTGTGATTCTTTTTAGAGTTTCTTCGGGGGTGTTTTCAAAATCGACCACACATTGTATATTATTGATGGTCGAACCGTCGTTTAGCGCAATAAACTGATTGTTTCTAAAAGTTCTTACCCATCCTTTTGCATTGACTTCGTGAAGGGTATTGGTGCTGTTTAGTAAGTCTTTAACTCTTGTATGTCTTAATTTCATTGTAGATTTCGTATTTAATTTTTCAATTCTTCAACCGATGTGTAAATATAATCGATTTGTTTCAAATAGCATTGTTTGAAATGGTCTATTCAAAAGCTATTTGCTTCTAAAATTTTTATTTCACTTTTTATAAAGCTAAATGGAGTGCTATTTTTTCTGGGAGAATTTCTAATTAAAATGATAAAAAGCACTCAAAAACCATTAAATTGGATTTCAGGTGCTTTTTATATTCCTAAATAGTTTTAAAATTTCTTAAAACCTTTCTTAAAATAATTTAGTTATTCTCTAAAGCGTCAATTTCTTCATCGCTAGCTTCGATGATGTCAATCATTGGTTCGATGAATTCTTGCTCGTTGGCCAGTGTTTTGTTTAAAGTTAATACCAAGGCAGGCAATAGCATTAAATTAGATAGCATTCCGAATAATAAAGTCAATGAAATCAACCCGCCAAGGGCAATGGTTCCGCCAAAACTAGACAACATAAATACCGAAAATCCGAAGAACAACACGATAGAAGTATAGAACATACTCAAACCAGCATCGTTAAAAGTGGCGTAAACTGATTTGCGTATTTTCCAGTTGTTTTTCTTTAATTCTTCTCGATATTGCGCCAAGAAGCGGACGGTATCATCGACCGAAAGTCCAAATGCGATTCCGAAAACCAATATGGTTGAAGGTTTTAAAGGGATATCGAAAAAGCCCATAATTCCAGCCGTTAGTAACAAGGGTAAAAGATTTGGAATGATTGAAACCAAAATCATTTTGAAAGAACGGAACATAAATCCGATTAAAAGTGCGGTTAAGAAAAAGGCAAAAATCAAGGACGAAAGCAAGTTGTCGAGCAAGTAACCAGTTCCTTTTTGAAAAACCAATGCCTTTCCAGTAATAGTTACATTGAATCGATCTGGTGGAAAAATTTTAGTAGCTTCTTTTCGGATTTCGGCTTCAATTTTTGGTATTTCGCCTCCGTTTTCGTCACGCATAAAAGTCGTAATTCGGGCAAATTGTCCTGTCGAATCTACATAGCTTTTCATTAGATTCTCTTTCGAGTTTTTGGTGGCATTTTTGGCATACGACAAGATGAAAGCTTGCTCTTGGGAGGTTGGCAATTCGTAATATTCAGGATTTCCGTTATAGTAAGCTTGTTTAGAATATTTCACTAAATTGACAATTGAAATGGGTTTTGATAATCCTTGAATTTCGGTAATTGCTTGTTCCAATTCGTCCATTCGCTTGAGCGTAGAAAGTTTCATGACTCCTTTTTTGTGTTTGGTGTCAATCATAATTTCCAAAGGCATCACGCCATCAAACTCTTTTTCGAAGAAAATAATATCTTGGAAAAAAGGGGCTTTTTTAGGCATATCTTCAATGATGCTTCCCGAAATACGCATTTTGTAAATTCCAATTATACTGATTACCAGAAGTGAAACAGCAACCACATAAATAGAAAATCGATTTTCTTTAACATTTCGTAGTATCCAATCCATAAATGATTTTACATAACCTCTGTCTAAATGCTCGATGTGACGGTCTTTGGGAGCTGGAATGTAACTGTGAAAAATAGGGATAACAACGATACATAAGAAAAATAAAGCCAAAATATTAATGGAAGTAGCATTTCCAAACTCAATAAGCAGCTTATTGTTTGAAGAAATAAAAGTAAAAAAACCAATAGCAGTGGTTACGTTGGTCAAAAGTGTTGCCATCCCTACTTTGGTAGTAACCCTTTGTAATGCCTTGACTTTATTTCGATGAATTTTATATTCTTGGTGGTATTTATTGGTAAGGAAAATACAATTCGGAATACCAATTACAATAATTAAAGAAGGAACTAATGCGGTTAAAACTGTGATTTCGTAATTCAATAATCCCAAGATGCCAAAAGACCACATTACTCCAATAATGACAATAATTATAGAAATCAAGGTGGCTCTAAAACTTCTAAAAAAGAAAAAGAAAAGTAGCGATGTTATCAATAATGATGCACCAATGAAGATGCTGATTTCGCTAATAATGGTTTGTGCATTAAGTGTTCGAATGTAGGGCATTCCAGAAACACGCAAATCGATTTGTGTCTCTTTTTCGAAAGCTTCAATGGCAGGAACTAATTTTTTTAGGATAAAATCTTTTCGAGCTGGTGTGTTTACAATTTTCTTGTCTAAATAAATAGCAGAACGAATCGTTCCAGATTTTTTATTGAATAATAACCCTTCGTAGAAAGGCAAATCGTTGAAGAGTTCTTTTTTTATTTTTTCTAGATATTTGTTGTCTTTAGTTTTACTTTGATCGACAAAAGGAACCAATTCAAATTTCTGGAGAGACTCGTTTTTTTGAAGTTTTTTTAAATCGTTTATAGAAATTACTAAATCAACAGCTTTGTCGTCTTTCAGGCTATTCATCAGTTTAGACCAAGCTTTGTATGCTTTTGGTGTAAAAAAAGTTTTGTCTTTTACGCCAATTATAACCAAGTTTCCTTCTTCGCCAAATTTGTTCAAAAAAGCTTTATATTCAACATTAACGATATTATCGTCGGGCAACATGTTAGCTTCTGTTTGAGTGAAATGGATGTTTTTCCATTGCAGGGACAATAAGACTGTTATCGTTATAACAATCGACAACATTAAAATTCTATTTCGAAGGACAACACGGGCAATTAATTCCCAAAATCCCAAACTAAACCACTTGATCATTACTTAATTTTAAATGCCGCAAAGGTAGTTAATCAACTTATTATATTATTGGTTTTAAAAGAACCTTTTTGTTAATTTAAGTGTTAATTTTTATTTTTATTTTACAATAAAATAAATGTATGGGATGTAATTTATATATTTGGATTTTGCATCTTTGTACGAAAATTAACTGGGCGTTAACTTATGAAAAACCATAGAAATACCATATTTTATTTTGTAATAACAGGCGGTTTTTCGGCTTTGATTTATTGGATTTTGGCTTTGGGAAAAGGTCTGGAAGTACATAAAAACTTTTTGCGACCTGTAGCTGAAAACGGACATTGGAACGATTTTATCGAATCGATGTCGCAAAATTTGCATCATCCTTTGGCCATTCTTTTGGCACAAATTGTGACTATAATAATTGTTGCTCGATTTTTTGGTTGGGTTTTTAGAAAAATTGGTCAACCCTCTGTAATTGGTGAAATTATCGCAGGAATAGTTCTTGGTCCATCCTTATTGGGTTTGTATTTCCCGGAGTTTTCATTAGCCTTATTTCCAGTTGATTCATTAGGAAATTTGCAGTTTTTAAGTCAAATCGGACTGATACTTTTTATGTTCGTCATTGGAATGGAACTCGACTTGAAAGTTTTGCAAAATAGAGCTAAAGACGCTGTTGTTATTAGTCATGCCAGTATTGTAATTCCTTTTGCATTGGGTATTGGCTTGGCTTATTTTGTTTATTTTAGATTTGCACCAGAAGGAGTTGCATTCTTGCCTTTTGCCTTGTTTATGGGAATTGCAATGAGTATTACCGCTTTTCCAGTTTTAGCAAGAATTGTCCAAGAAAGGGGAATTAATAAGACTAAATTAGGTGCAGTAGTAATCACTTGTGCTGCTGCCGATGATATTACGGCTTGGTGTATTCTTGCTGCAGTTATTGCTATTGTAAAAGCGGGAACTTTTGTAAGTTCGCTTTATATCATTGGAATGGCAATGGCTTATGTGTTAGTTATGCTTTTTGTTGTAAAACCATTTTTAGCAAAAATAGGGGAGTTATATGCTACAAAGGATAGTATAAATAAACCAGTGGTAGCCATTTTCTTTTTAACCTTGATTATTTCGTCATATACAACTGAAATTATTGGTATTCACGCACTTTTCGGAGCTTTTATGACAGGAGTTATTATGCCTGATATAACCAAATTTAGAAATCTATTTATCGAAAAAGTAGAAGATGTTTCGTTGATATTGTTGCTTCCTTTGTTTTTTGTTTTTACAGGTTTGCGAACAGAAATTGGATTGATAAATGATCCGTTTTTATGGAGAGTTACGGGTTTTATTATTCTAGTTGCTGTAATAGGAAAGTTTTTAGGAAGTGCTTTGGCAGCTAAATTCGTGGGGCAAACTTGGCGTGACAGTTTCACTATTGGTGCCTTGATGAACACAAGAGGGTTGATGGAGTTGATAGTTTTGAATATTGGTCTAGATTTGAAAGTGCTTACTCCCGAAGTTTTTACGATGATGGTTATAATGGCATTGGTTACTACTTTTATGACAGGACCAACATTGAATATTATAAATTATATTTTCAAAACAAAAGACGATACAGATCTAGAAGAAATTTCTATTACGAATTTCAAAAAGTATAAAATTTTGATTTCTTTTGGAAATAATGAAAAAGGAAAGTCGCTATTGAGGCTAGCCAATAGCTTAGTCAAAAAACAAAATAACAAAGCAACCGTAACTGCCATGCATCTTACATTAAGTGACGAAGTGCATGCTTATAACTTAGAAGAATACGAAAAAGATAAATTTTTGCCAATAATTGAAGAGTCAAAAAACCTAAATCAAGAAATTACAACTCTTTTTCAGGCAACTGTAGATATCGAATCTAATATTGCTGAGGTTGCTAATAATGGAGACTATGATTTACTTTTGATTGGACTTGGAAAATCTATTTTTGAAGGTTCTCTACTAGGAAAAGTATTAGGTTTTACTACAAGAATTATTAATCCCGATCGTTTGATTGATAAATTTACGGGAAAAGAAGGTCTTTTCGAAAATTCTCCTTTTGATGAACGAACTCGACAAATAATCGCAAAAACCAAAACGCCATTGGGTATTTTAATTGATAAAGATTTGCAACAAGTAGATAGAGTTATTATTCCAATTTTTAGTTCTGAGGATGCTTTTTTATTAGACTATGCTCAAAAATTAATTACTAACAACAATTCGAAAATTAAGATTTTGGATGTAAATGCAAATAGTAATGATAATTTTGTACTTAAAAGTGCCATCAATTCTTTAGAACAAAAATACCCCAAAAACATTACTTTAATAGATGAAAACAGCATCAAAAAAGATTTATTAGAGCATTTAGATTTGATGATTATCGGGGTCGAAAGTTGGAAAGTACTTTTAGACAAATACAGTGTTTGGTTGAGAAGGGTTCCTTCGGTTTTGATTCTAAAACATTAGTAAATAAAAAATCCGCTCAAAGCGGATTTTTTATTTACTAAAATGAGAAGATTTTAAACCTTCATAATTTCGGCTTCTTTATGAACAAGATGCTCGTCAATTTTTTTGATAAAACTATTCGTCAAACTTTGTACTTCTTCTTCGGCTTTTTTACAAATATCTTCAGAAGTTCCGTCTTTTTCTAGTTTTTTTATTTCGGTATTAGCGTCTTTACGCGCATTTCTAATCCCAATTTTGGCATCTTCGGCTTCGGCTTTTGCTTGTTTTGCCAATTCACGTCTGCGGTCTTCTGTCAAAGGTGGAACGCTAATAATAATTACATCTCCGTTATTCATTGGATTGAAGCCAAGATTTGCTATCATGATTGCTTTTTCAATTGGATGAAGCATATTCTTTTCAAAAGGTTGAAGTGTAATGGTTCTTGCATCTGGAACACTAATTTTTGAGACTTGAGAAAGCGGTGATGCCGATCCATAATAATCTACAAAAACACTTCCTAACATTGCAGGTGAAGCTTTTCCGGCACGAATATTCAAGAAAGATTTTTCTAAATGCGCAATAGTGCCCTCCATAGATTCCTGAGTGCTGTCTAGTATAAATTCAATTTCTTCAGTCATAATTTTGTTGTTTGTTGCTTGTTGTTTATGGTTTGTAGTTAACAATAAACAACAAACCATAAACCATAAACTATATATTTACTTCTGTTCCTACGTTTTCTCCTTCACAGATTTTCAATAAATTCCCCTGTTTGTTCATGTCAAAAATAACAATAGGAAGTTTGTTTTCTTGGCTCAAGGTGAAGGCAGTTGTGTCCATAACATTCAATCCTTTTTTCAAAACATCATCAAAAGTGATGTAGTTAAATTTGGTTGCAGTGGCATCTTTTTCTGGATCGGCGGTATAAACACCGTCAACACGAGTTCCTTTTAGAATCACATCGGCGTTAATTTCTACTCCACGCAAAACGGCAGCAGTATCGGTTGTGAAATACGGATTTCCTGTTCCGGCACCAAAAATCACAATTCTTCCTTTTTCAAGATGACGATCTGCTCTTCTTTTGATATAAGGTTCTGCAATAGATTCCATTTTCAAGGCAGTTTGCAAACGAGTTTTCATTCCTTTGTCTTCAAGGGCTCCTTGTAAAGCCATTCCATTAATGACAGTTGCTAACATTCCCATGTAATCGCCTTGAACCCGATCCATACCATTACTTGCTCCGGCAACTCCTCTAAAAATATTTCCACCACCAATTACAATCGCAATTTCCACACCTTTAGTATGAATTTTTTTAATTTCATCAGCATATTCGCCTAGTCTTACAGGGTCAATACCATATTGTCTTTCGCCCATTAAAGCTTCACCACTCAATTTTAGAAGGATTCTTTTATATTTCATTCCGTTTTATATTTAAAAATTGGACACATAATGTTCCAAAAACTAGTTAAATTAGTTCAATTTATGTTGTGCAAATATAGGCATAATCTGTTTTTTTAAAATACTGTTTTTTAAAAAAATAATTTGAGTTTCATTATTTTTAAATGTAGGTATAAAAAAAAATTTTTTTTATTTTAAAAAATAATTGTAATTTTGTAATCCCAACCAAATCTACTATTACAATTTACTTTTTTGTGGTGTTTAAATGTTGTTTAACAATAAAAAAAACACGCCATGAAAACTTTATTTGACAAATTTTACAATTACATTTCAACCTTATTGTTTGGAGGTGAAACCACCAGCCATTATTAATAAAATGGCGTAAATTGATCTTCTATAAAAATCAAAGTATGGTATAAAAATACTTTGATTTTATAAATATACACTCTAAAATTTATTTTGGAGTGTATTTTATTGTAATAAACTTTGTTCGAACATTGTGATGTCCACGGCGTTGTTTACGTCGTAATCACCAATTTTTGTTCTGCGCAACACCGTCAAGTGTGAGCCTGTTTTCATTGCTATGCCAAAATCATAAGCCAAAGAGCGAATGTATGTTCCTTTACTGCACACCACTCTAAAGTCGATTTCAGGAAGTGCAATTCGAGTGATTTCGAATTCATGAATAGTGGTTTTTCGGCTTGCAATTTCAACAGTTTCTCCTGCACGTGCATGTTCGTACAAACGTACGCCTTCTTTTTTTATAGCTGAAAAAATAGGTGGTTTTTGATCTATTTCTCCTAAAAATTGATTTACGGTTTCGTAAATCAATTTTTCATCTATGTGCGAACTGTCGAAAGTTTGATTTATTTCGGTTTCTAAATCATAGGAAGGTGTGGTTGCCCCAATGTAGAAAGTTCCTGTGTATTCTTTAGCTTGACCTTGAAGTTCGGTAATTCTTTTGGTGAATTTTCCGGTGCAAACTAATAATAATCCACTAGCCAATGGGTCTAAGGTTCCTGCATGACCAATTTTAAATTTTTTAGGAAGTCCAACTTTATTAATTAAAGCATATTTCATTTTGTTAACAGCCTGAAAAGAAGTCCAATGCAAAGGCTTGTTAATTAAAATGATTTGTCCGTTTAAGAAATCTTCGGCAGTTTTCAAGGAAATTTATTTAAAGTATGAAAAGTAAATCAGCAAATAAGTTCCCATAATAATTCGATACCAACCCCATGGTTTAAAGCCGTATTTATTGATAATTCCAATAAAAAATTTGATAGCTAAAACAGCAACAATAAATGCTACAACATTTCCAATCAAAAACATTATAATGTTGTCATTTGATTTTAAAATCAGTTCATAGCCCTTCATTTGTGAAGTTTCATAGGTTTTTAGGAATACAGAGTAGCAGGTAACTGCTAGCATAGTTGGGACTGCCAAAAAAAATGAAAATTCTGCAGCAGTATTTCTTGATAATCCTTGTTGCATCCCGCCAATGATGGAAGCCGCAGATCGACTTGTTCCAGGCATCATTGCTAAGCATTGCCAAAAACCAATGGTCACTGCTTTTTTAATAGTGATATCTTCTTCATTTACAATAGTAGTTTTGTTTTTGAAATATTGGTCCACAAAAAGCAAAACGAAACCGCCAATAATTAATACAATCGCAATAGGAATAGGATCTCCTAGGATGGCTTCGATTTTATCGTCGAATAATTTACCTAAAACCAAGGCTGGAATTACAGCAAAAGCCAATTTGGTATAAAAATTCATTCCGATTTTTAGAGTTGGAAAAGCCAAGAATTTTTTCCAGTATAAAGTCACAACAGCTAAAATAGCTCCAAATTGAATGGAAACCTGAAAAAGTTTTACAAAATCGTCTTCTTGAATTCCAAAATAAGAACTCGTAAAAATCATATGAGCTGTAGAAGAAATAGGAAGATATTCTGTTAATCCTTCAATAATTGCAATAATAATAGCTTGAAATGTATTCAATTGATTTAAGATTTTAGAGTGTAGATTTTAGATTTTATTTGTGCTAATTGAACACTGAAAGCTGCCAACTATTTTTTAGGGTTTTTAAGAATGGCATAAATAGTGATTCCAAAACCAATTAAAACGGTTGTTGGCGCCAATCTAATCCTTCTAAAATTAAATATTTCTTCGTTAAATACATTGGGGTCATCGCTTCCGCCTCCAGACATTAATATAAATCCAAGTGTAATTACGGTAATACCAATGAGTAATATTATATAATTTGTTTTCTCAAAAAGAAATTCGTGTTTTTGTTCTTCTTTGTTTTTCATTTTTATTTCTATTTTTTACTAAAAACGGATGACTAATATAAATCGTCTGTTCTTAAATTCAAAAAGCGTTGTGTTGCAAAATAGGTACTTATCCAAGTGATCAAAACACCTACGCCAAAAACTAATAATAATACAATCGCAACCAGTAATTTATCGTCAAGGATTCCTAAACCTGGAAAATTAGTTTGAATATAAATTAAAACACCAATTAGAGCAATAATTGCTAATCCAGCTCCTAGCATTCCAAGTTTTATGCTTCGCATGACAAATGGTTTTCTGATAAATGCTTTTGTAGCACCAACCATTTGCATCGTTTTGATAATAAATCGATGAGAATAAATAGACAATCGCAAAGAGCTGTTAATCAATAACACTGCAACAAACGTCAAGAATATGCTGATTATTAAAATCCACATACTCACTTTTTTGATGTTGTCATTCACCAAATTCACTAATTGTTTGTCATAAACAATGTCTGAAACCATAGGGTTTTTATGTAAAACACTCTCAATTTTGGCGATGCTATCTCTTTCTACATAATCGGCTTTCAGGTGAATATCATAAGAGTTTTGCAAAGGATTTGTGCCCAAGAAAGTCATAAAATCTTCTCCAATAATATCGGTATGTTCTTTTGCAGCTTGTTCTTTAGAGACATATACATACGATTTTGTAAACGGAGCTACTTTCAATTCTTTGGCAAAAGCTTTTAGAATTGTGTCGTTCGCATCGTTCTTAAAAAATACAGTCATAGCAATTTCTTCTCTAAAATTGTTTGCCAATTTCCTAGAATTTATAATGAAAAACCCTAGTATTCCTAAAAGGAATAAAACCAAGAATACACTTAGTACAACTGAAAAATAGGAGGAAAGTAATCTGCGTTTTTGAAATTTATCAAAGTTAGAAGCCATAGTTTATTCGAATTATGGGGTAAAAATAACAAACAATTTCTTTATTTAAAGTTAATAACGCTCAAACTTTCAACTTTCGTACAATAAATGTAAATTTGCCACTCAATTTTTGCAACCCTTTCAAGGTTCAAAACCCTGAAAGGGTTAAAATATAAATTAAAAATGAAATACAATCCGAACGAAATAGAAGCCAAATGGCAAAAACATTGGGCAGAGAATCAAACTTTTGCAGCCGAAAACAACTCCGAAAAACCAAAATATTATGTTTTGGATATGTTTCCTTATCCGTCTGGAGCGGGATTGCACGTGGGGCATCCGCTGGGATACATCGCTTCGGATGTGTATTCGAGATACAAAAGACATCGCGGATTCAATGTTTTGCACCCAATGGGTTACGACAGTTTTGGATTGCCTGCCGAACAATATGCGATACAGACTGGTCAGCGTCCAGAAGATACGACTTCGGTAAATATTGACGGAGGCGTGGACAAAGAAGGAAACCAAATTGCGGGTTACCGTAAACAATTGGATAAAATTGGATTTTCATTCGATTGGAGCCGTGAAGTACGTACTTCGAATCCGGATTATTACAAACATACACAGTGGATTTTTATTCAGCTATTCAATTCTTGGTACAATAAAGATACAGACAAAGCAGAGGATATTTCGACTTTGGTTTCCGTTTTTTCTGCAGAAGGAAATGCGAATGTAAATGCAGTTTGCGACGATAATATTATTGGTTTTTCGTCAAGCGAATGGAACGCATTTTCGTCAGAGGAACAAGAGAAAATCTTATTACAATACCGTTTAACCTATTTAGCCGAAACCGAAGTGAATTGGTGTCCCGGATTGGGAACGGTTTTGGCCAATGACGAAATTGTAAACGGCGTTTCAGAACGTGGAGGATTTCCGGTAATTCGCAAAAAAATGACCCAAT